>Ga0073936_10003535_pt1 | contig 22309 bp, 20 predicted proteins | sample AliMusrvi5mmetaG_FD_87041 | JGI IMG/M metagenome (GOLD analysis project Ga0073936, IMG submission 87041) | Freshwater lake bacterial and archeal communities from Alinen Mustajarvi, Finland, to study Microbial Dark Matter (Phase II) - Alinen... | ecosystem: Environmental > Aquatic > Freshwater >... | reverse complement strand
TTGTAAGAGGTTCCTATGATTCGGCATAAACCCTTGTTGGAAGGGTTTATGTTATCCCAGGTGCGCGGCAAGAACCCGCTCGGTGTTTTTGTGGGCGATTTTTTCTATCGCGTCTTCGCTCCAGGTGCGTTTGCGCAATAGGTCGAATAGGGCGCCGATGTCGGCGATGGTTGGTGCGTCGGCGGGGGTGCCGCTGAGGATGCCGCCGTAGTCGGTGCCCAGGGCGATATGATCAACGCCCATAATTGCGACCGCGTGTTCCAGATGTTTCGCGACCGCGTCCAACATGAACTCGCTGCGCTCCAGGTGTGGCGCGATAAAGCCGCGCGACACATATATGCCCACCACGCCTCCACGTTTTGCGATCGCTCGCAATTGTTCGTCGGAAAGATTGCGCGGGGAATCGACGAGTGCGCGCATTCCGGCGTGAGAAATGAACGGCGGTCGGGATGAAGCGGCGAGCGCGTCCCAAAAGGTCGGCTCGTTCATATGAGCAAGATCCAGCACAATGTTGCGCACTTCACACCAGTCTATAAGCTCGCGGCCGATCGGCGTGAGGGTTCGTTCAGGATCTTTTGTGCCGCCGCCGAAGACATTGTTCACATTCCATAACGGGCCGATCGAACGCAAACCTAGGCCGTGCCAGCGCTCCAGGGTGTTGAAAAGCTCCGCGCGTTCCGGCAGGGCATTGAGGCCTTCGATGTGACACAAAATGCCGCGCGCATCGCCGTGCAGTGCAGCCTGCAAGTCGCCTGCTGTTTTGATGATGCGCCACGAGGGATTCTTTACGCAATGCTGTGCGAAGAACGCGAGATCTTCTTCTATCCAATCGTTCGCGCTCGGATCGTCGGCCGGTTCCACGTCGGCAAAACCGGTCGAAACGACCACGCGAACATCGGCGCGTTCCAGCATAGTGAAGTTCGTTTGCGCACTTGATAGAGAGTGGTGTTGTCGCTCGCTCAGGAGCAGGTCTTGGTGCAGGTCGATGAGTTTCATAGGGGTGGTGATTGGAACCCATCTAAAATCTTTGTTGTCGCCCCAAAAAGCGATATTTTGGAAGGAAAGCCATCTTTCGGACTCCCCGATACTCAGGTATCGAGTCGTCCTCCAAGAAGTCTTTCCTTGCAAAATCTCATCTTTTTGGGTCTGACAAAAAGATTCTAGATAGGTTCTTATAAGTAGTGGTTTGGTGGAGGAAGAGGTGCACCGGCCGATGGGGTCGGCGCACCGAGGCTAAGAAACGTACTGTTTCTAACGATATTCTTTGGGAAGATACTTGGTGCGTATCGTATCCCACAGAGCATTCACTTCACGCAAGGGTTTAGAGACGAGCGGTTCCGGCACGTACAGACGTTCTCCCGGCTGCAAGTCGTGTTGGGAGAAATGATCGCGCCGCTCGGTTCGATACCAGAGATCGCCGCACGCTATGGCACGGTCGGCGAGCCGATGATACTTGTGCGGATATGCGGCCACCGCATGCAAGAGTCTGTCGAGCGACTCTGCCTGAGACTGCCGCACGGCGAAGCGGAAAAAGGTGAACGGCACGAGCTGTATTTCTACCTGCTCGGGCACGCTCACTCCCGCGTTTCGTATCGAATCGTACAGCGCCGACAGTGCGCCGATCTGCTTCGGCAGATACTTGATCATATCCGGTCCCGACAAGAACCAAATAACGGGACCGTCCTCGTTCGATTGTAACACCGTGTCGATTGCGATAGCTAGAAGATTTGGGATAACCCAGCCTTCCGTTTGCGGCGCAAGAAAGACGGCGTCTTGGATATCTTTCCAGCCGGAGATGTTGTTATGTGCCGAGAGGGGACAGCCGTTTTTGGCGTCAGCGGTTATGGCGCCGTGGCGGTCGATGCGACGATACCATACGCCCGGGTGCGCATCGGTCGCGGCACGCGCCATATCCAGCACTCGTTCGAGATTTCGCAGATAGTACGCCATACCAGTTTCGATTCGAGTATCCGGGAACACCCGTTGTGCTTGCGCAAGATGCCCGTCGCCGATCCACGCATCCTGATGGAAGCCGAGCGACCCTAGTTCTCGAGGGGACACTTTCACGTGCGTGCTCAACAAATGTTCAGCATCCGCGTGAATAAGTTCGCGACCGAGGCCACCCTTAATGCAGAGACCGGGATTTGCATTGCGGTCGCGCGCCGGCGTCGTCGTGTCGACGAAGACGATCGGGAAACCGCATTGGGCTGCGAGCAGATTGTTCGGACTCATATTGCCGATGTGCGGCGTCTTGAGTACGGTGTTCGTCTGTGCGATGCGCATCAGGTCATAGAGTGACACGTCGTCTCGCGTGCGTACGGTGACAGGCATAGGATGCTCTCCTTATTGTGTGAGTGAATGTCAAAGAACGGCGAACAAAGAACTAAAAAGCCCCGCGACGTGCGGAGCTTTTGTGTCGGCATGTAGGGAGGAAGAGGTTAGATCATACACGCAGAAGCAAAAGCCTCGCACAGGGGCGAGTGCCAACGCTTCATATGACGCGCGGAAGAAGTGCCGAAGGAGATGGACGAAAATGCGAAATCAGACTGCATACGTATATCGTACTTGCTACTACGGTCTTGTCAAATGCGACACGGGTGCCGCGTGAGTTTTTCGCAAGCCTACTTCCAGGGAATGTACGCAACCACCATACTGAAAATCATAAAGACGGCGACGAAATAGCCGAAGACTTTGGCGTTGCGCTGTTGTTTGGTGCTGAAGATATCAAACATAAAGATGTGACTGTATTGTATACTATTACGTATGCTAGGGGAACGGAAGCGATACACGCGGGCGGAGCTGGCAGTGCGCACGTCCGGGCTGGTGGGTATGGCGGCTTTCTTTTTGCTGATTGACGGATTGTCAGCATTTTCCGCCTGGAATATGTTTGTACGGGCCGAGACGGGCAAAACAAGACGCAGAAACCGCGCAACAAGACCTGGCACAAACCACCGCAGAGGACGAAAAAGCAAAAGCGGAGGTGGCAAGATTGTCCTCGGCAAGCGGACTGGAAGCAGCGCTGCGCCAACGATTCGGCGTAGTGAAACCGGGGGAGGGAATGATTGTGTTGGTCGGAACGGCGGTGGTTGCGACGGCAACGCCGGTAGCAACGACAACTAGCTTTTGGGGGAGGTGGTGGAAGGGGTTGTAGGACTTGGGGTTGGCGGAGGGTTTACCGGGAAAATCTCCCGCGGCTAAAAATTTTTCGTCAAAAATTTTTGCCTGGGCACCGCCTCACGGTTTCGCCTACTGGCGAAACATCGTTCCGGAGTTCGATTCTCCCGCGCAAGCAACGCAGGTTGCTTGCTTATCCGCAAAAGTGCAAAAGAGAGAGCCAACAAGGCTCTCTCTTTTGCACTTTTGCGGATAGGGAGAATCGAACTCCCGCCCGGTGCTTGGGAAGCACCTGTTCTGCCACTAAACTATATCCGCATAGCTACCCGTGTATGATATACTGTATCTCTCATTACCCGCAAATTATATCTCATCATATGACACCAACCATCGTCGTCTACAGCACGCCGTCTTGCCATTTTTGCCATATGGCAAAAGCCTTTTTTGATGAAAAAAAGCTCGCGTACACCGAATATGATGTCGCGGCGGATATCGCCAAGCGTCAGGAAATGATTACGCTCACCGGTCAACTCGGCGTCCCGGTTATCGTCATCAACGGCGAACCGGTCATCGGCTTCAACCAAGAATTGGTCGCGCAAAAGCTGGGCGTGTAAAGTAGCCGCAAGTAGGGTACGATAAAACCACCGCTCACCGAGCGGTGGTTTTTGCCTCCCCCTCATAGCTCAATGGATAGAGCAGCTCCGTCCTAAGGAGAAGATTTCGGTTCGATTCCGGATGAGGGGACCAAGTCAGATTGTGCGTTCATAGAATCCAAAGCAACCTTGAAAACAAAGGTTAGATTTGGTGTTCCATTAGCTTTTCCCTCGTTGGCGTTAAGTATCTGGTCATAGCTAGGTAATTCCGAGAACACTAACGACCATAACGCTTGCTGTTGCTGGATATTTGCGGGATTCAACAGCAGTTCAGATGGGTGTTCCATTAGATGCTGTGCTTCTTTGATAAAACGTTCTATATCGGTCTCGGAAACTTCTAGTTTGTTACGCTGGGTTTGCGCTTGTTCGATTTGGATGGTCAAACGTTCAACATCCTTTTCTAGTTCGCGGCGCATTACATCACTGGTAGAGGTCTTGAATGCACCAATAGCTTGAGCTTTCTGTGCTTCCAGATCAGCTACGTTGTGTCCCACCTCCGATGCAGTGTTGAGCACCTCCTTTTGACGATTACGACGACGATCAAGGATAACTTCTTTGAGACTCGCAAGGACTTCGGGTTGAAACTGGAGACGGGCGAGGTAGGTTTCGACTTCGGTATTGAGGGTTGTTTGTGGTGCACTTACCCTTTCGTGATTTCTAGAACAGTGATAAGCGGGGAAAAGCTTTCCGTTTTGGCTCCTAGAAGATGAGCCAAGAAAAGGCTTGTGGCATTCCGGGCACAGAACAACATTCTTGTAAGGGAACAGAGAATTATTGCGTGTTCGTCTGTGTACAATTTTCTCTGGGTGATAGTCGTACAAGATCTCCAGCTCCGTGCCAGTCTCACGAATAAAGATCTTTCCACGATTGGCAATATTGAATGTTTCGATTGACACTAGGCCTTTATATTGAGCCTTGATTGGTTTGCCCCGGGTCCACTTTTCGCATACGACGCCGCAATAGATAGGTCGTTGTATGACTTCCTGTAAGTGCTTTACGTTGAGCGGGATGCCCCCGCGCGTACCGAGTATCTTTTGGTGCTTCTTGTCCCAGTGTTTGGCAAGACGAGTTCGATAACCCATTGCGTTGATGCGATCGACAATCTCCTGATCGGTGAGCTGACCCGCGGCACGCAACTCGTACATGGCGATAAGATATTTGGCACGATCAGGGTCTGGTATTTGAATAAAGCGCTTCTTTCCATCAACATAGGTCTTTTCATTCTTATAGCCATCTTGCGCCCCGCGCACTTTATATCCGCGTTGGGTGAGACGTATTGACTGCCCGGTCATACGTGTAAGGATCGTGGTGATTTCTTGCTTAGCTGTCGTTGCCAGTACAACTTCGGTTATTTCGCTGGGTCGAGTTCTACTCCAGGCATATTCAAAACCGACATCTTCGAGTGTGTTCTTCGTGGGTTGTATGATTCCGCCAGCGTCTACCATGTCCACGCCGCGACTTAACAATTCCTCACGCATCGTTTCGTATCCGAGGCTTCCTTTTCGAGTGAATCTATCAATAGCGCGAAAAACGTATCGCTGAACAAGTCCGGGATGCTGGTCGAGAAAGGCCAGTTGCTCTTGGAACACAGAGGAATCCGTGCGTCCTGAGTAATTTAAAGCCCATTCCTTTTCGATGTGCCAACCGTTACCTGTAACAAATTTGCGGCAAACATCTAGCTGTACTTCAAGACTCTCGCCTTCGCGCGCTTGTTTTGGCGAGCTTACGCGACAGTCAATAATGGCACCTATTTTTTTAGAATCAGGCAGCATGTAGTTTGTAGGTTAGCCGGTAGACCAAGACAGAACGCAAGAAGTGTTTTTGTTCGTCTGCGTTAATTTGTGGTGGCGTAATATGTTGGCTTTCCAGTCGATCGAGGATAGCTTCAGCAAATGCGTATTCAGTAGCGTAGAGCCAAGCTGCCTCTCGTTCTGTAAGAGTTTTGCCGTAATCACCAAGAAGTACCCGGAAAGCCCGTTGTGAGATCATGGCTACATTCTAACGCTACGGGTTTCATTATGCACACATCAAACGCGCTGAAGTATTAAAAAGCCTTATCCAAAACCGTTATCAAAAAACGAATCAAACCCCTAGTCGCGCTGGTTTAAAAAAAGACATACAGCAACCCTATCCCTACTCTGATCTTTTTGTTGAAGCTCCTTATGTTTTGTTGCTTCTCCACGGGTCTCATACAACAACGGCGCATGATTCGTTGTTGCGTGCCCCTTGAAGCTGTCTGTCATGTAGCTGGTTGCTCTGTATCAAAACGACATAAAACACCATCGCTAAAGATCATGCAGTGGTGCCGTCTCGAATCATGTGCCAGTGTTGCATGAGAAGGGGACATGGTGCTTCTTGGTCATAAAAAAGCATCTCTGTAGGTGTTTCGGTATTGCCTCAACCCAAACCCCTACCGCGGCAAGGTCAGCCCACCTTGCCTTGCTACGCTCCCTCCGTTGTCTCCCTGCTCGCTAGCGCTCGCAGATAAGACAACTTCGGAGCGTGGTTTGAAATAGACCAGCAAAGCAAAAAAGCATACCAAGTTTGTTACTGTTGACACTACCTTGTTTGGATGCTTCCTTCTACCTTCCTATCGGTTGTTTTGGGAGCTGTAGGCCGTAAATACAGTAATAGCAGATAGGTGTGCTGCTATCCCAAAACTAACCCAACTTCCTGAATGGCGGTTTGAGCGAGCTAGTACAGTAACGGTTTTATGATTACTTCAGAAGCTTCATACCTTCATGCCTCACCCCCTCTTTCTCCCCCAAAACCCCAGGTACGTTTCTAGCTGGATGTTCACCGTATTGGTTGCGTAACAGCCGGGCGTTATTAGCCTTCTGCGTCCTTATGTAACTGGTGGACGCGGCTTGTTGTCTTTATCTCCCTCCTCCTTTTGAAACAGGCTAAAGAGAGTCCCCACAAGTCTGATCTTCCTCGCGGAATGTTTGTTCAGCTACCAGTCACCCGGTTAGCAGCATCGGAGCATCATTAGCTCTTACTGCTATGTGATTTATATACCACCATCCAGGCAAACAACTCGTCGGCGTGGTGGTTCAGTGAATGGTTGATCTGAAGAGAAATGTAAGCTCGATACCATACATCAAGCACACATTCCTCTTCGGCGTTCCCATCGCTGTTCCTGAGAGAACCTTATACGGCACACGAAGAAGATGGCGTCTCAGGATTAGTCCCTGCCTCGCTTCTTCGCTCACACTAAAGAACATCTATATATAGGATACAAGAGTACCTTTTTGACGGCACTCTGGACAAAAAGTGCAAATACATGTAATCCTTTCTCCTTGCTACATAACGGTTTTTAGGACTCTGGCACAGTTAATATATGCCACGAACAACTGATCTGCTCAGTTTCTCGTGGCATATATCCAATAACAATAATCCTATGAAAGATCTAAAAGCACGGTTCGAGTTAATGAGTCAGAAATATCCAAATCACGGTGACTATTTCTTGTTTGGTAGGGCTATTGAAGGTACTGGCATGCAACCTGATACGTTGCGGCGCTGGTTCAATAAACTCGTATCTAAGGAGGAATACGAGCAGAAAGACAAGAGAGACCTATTCGAGCATCTGTATCACCTTGCAAACGTAGCTTAGGACGACTGGTTTCGGGGGTTAAAATGCTCCAGGACGCGAGTAAAACACACCAGACGTAGCAAACCTCATCTCGCAGCAAACCCTCTCAAGCAATGCAAAACAGACCCTGGTTTCGTAACTGAGATCTGGGTCTTTTGTTTTGGCGAATATGGCAGATCCTAACGAAATGGTGTGTCCCGAAGCACAGCCACACGACTCTCCGAGGCCAAACTCCCATTTTTTGTAGAAATTTTTTTGAGGCTAGTTGAACGTATCTAGCAACACGATTCCCAAAGACCCCCCATGCTTTGCCACTAGACACAAAAGGCTAAATGTTGTGCAAAATAAAAACTGTCTGCGAGAATCCTACCCCTACACGCACCCCGGTCATACCTCCTTAACCCAAACTACCCCCCCCTATTTCAAACCCACACACCATCAACAACGAATCGCACGACATACACCACCAGCGCCATGACTCTTGACGCTAACAACACGCAACGATCTGCTCGTGTCGTTGCCTCGTGAGTATGTATGGCCGTGCTTCATGATCCATGCTGCGTGTTGTGTGTCGTTAATCGCATGCCTCATGTTTTACCACTTGATGTTCGAGTTGGAATTATTAGAAACACAAGCAACTCGGCGTCTTTTAGTCCAAGGCGCGCGTGTAGTAAACATTAGAAACAATATGCCAACAGAAGCAGCGAGTCCGGCGATACAGTCTCCGTGGCGTGGGAGTTCTGTAACTGCTGAGAACGTAAGGCAACAGGTTCGAGAGAGGTGGGGCGATGCAGAAGCCGAGCGATTTGATCCATTGACCCATGCTATGCCCTTTGTTACGTGGGCCAGCTTCGGATTCAAGGTACGCAAGGGAGAGAAGGCATTGAAGTCCGTAACATTTATAGATACGGATGAAGTAGGAGCTGATGGAGGAAAAAAGAAGATTCGTCGTGTTGTAAATCTGTTCCACGTTAATCAGGTAGAAAAGGCATGAAGTCCTGTATCACTACCATGACCGTCGTGAGATGCCCCGGTACTGACAAAAAGCCTATGGTCAAAATCAGTAACGCCACGCTCACTGAAATTGGGCTACATATCGGCGACAAGATTCAGGTGACCTATGAGAAGCACAAAATTACTATCGTTAAAACAAAATAACTCATATGCAAAACTTAAACTACAACAGCTACTATAAGAAGGGTGCTGTCAAAAGCCCTTACCAGTCCAAGCCGTTCTACGCGCAAGGGGTCGACACACAGGAAGAAGGCACCCCGATCCGTGAAGCCATACAAAAGAACTCTCGTGACCTGGTGTTTCAAGCCAAGATTCGCGAAGATGTTGAGACTGTAAAAGCGCTGCAGGTGCCTGGACTTATTGCATTCATTTGCCACTTATACAAAGACGGTAAGGTGATAGCGATCGGCCGAGGGAGCGCTGTGCTCGGCTCCGGTAATCGCTACGCCCACAAGGTTCTGTCTTCTGCTGCCAACGGCTCTGTGGTCGATGCAGTGTGTCGCGGCTCTCGATATCTCGAAGCGTTATCCCAAGACACTGCGCTAGAGGAGAAGTTCCCGGCAACATCAACTATTCCCCGCAAGGAGAAAGAGCCGGAATATGTGCGAGCGATAAGTAGGAGCGCCGAGAATGAAGATGCAGCGACGGACAAACAAAAGGCGTTCCTGTCGAGGCTGTACTCCATCAAGCTAGACTCCAGTGAAAGAGAGTTGCGCTTGTCTCAGCTTGGGGAACTAACGAGGCGCGAAGCATCTGAGCAGATACAGGCATTTCAGTAGGGTGCAGAAATACATCAAGCGGCGATCAATCTTCTGGTCGCCGCTTTTTGTGTTGTGCGGATCTTGGTGGTATCGTTTAAGGTAGCGCTGACTCAAACAGAAAGTCGGGGCAAACAATTTCATAACAAGGACCTAACCTCAAGAGCCGAAGATTCTCTCTTGAGCAAGGTCGAAAATCGAAGAGTACAGAAAACCCGTTATCAGGGCGTACTCTTCGTTGCGTGGGGAAACTCACGTAGTCCCGCAAGGGATCCTGGTAGCGGGCTTTGTGTATCTAAACCCGCGCCAGCATTTATCAGCTGGCCTTTATTTGTATGGAAAAACAAGAACAGACGCAGATGGCTTGGGTGGGTATCGGGGTCGCGTTGCTGATTGCGTTTTCCTTAGGGTCTCTGTCGCGCAACAAAACAAGCGATGCACAAACTCAAAACATGCAGTTTACGTGTGCAGACGAATCCCGTAAATATTTCGCCGACTTCATGAAGAAATATGGCGATCCTGCAACAAATTACTCTACTCAAAATCACTGGAATACCTCGATCAAGAAATGCTTTATCTCCATTGCGAGAGGCAAGTTTTCTCCAAGCACCGGGGATTCTCAAAACGGTCAGCTCATTATTGACGTTGCCGAAGATGATAATTACGGTCAGGCTACCTTTCTCAATAACGCTGAACGCCCTGGGCAGCTCTATGACTGTCAGGTGAGTCATGATGGTGTGAGCGAAATGCAGCCTTGCAGCTCTCTCGACGAATTTCAAAAATACGTCAAATTACTCATGACCAAATAACACGCCGACACAATTCTTACCCATAATCCCGACAACTAACATGAACACAAAAAACCAGCTCGGTTCGTGGAGTATTATCGCCGTCTCGGTGTTGATAGGTTTTTGTATCATTGTTGGGTCTTCTCAGGACTCGGCCACCACTGCTGCCAATAACGCAGATACGGCCCAACCAAGCCCCACTGCCGACGATACTGCCAACCAATATGGATCAGGCCCTCGTGTCCAAAACAATGCCAATACTTACCATCCAGTCTACCCGCGACCCACGCCCAGTAGCGGATATGTTGCGCCAAGGCCTTCTCAACCAACAACCTATATACGACCTGCTCTTGGGGGTGGTTACTATATTTCAGGCGGCGACAATTCCACAACCTATGTACGTCCCGCGTTAGGAGGCGGCTATATGGTCACTGGCGACAACCAACCAACAACCTATATACGACCAGCTCTCGGCGGTGGGTATTATACGGAGTAACCAAAATCAATAACATGAGCCAACATATATCACAACAGCAACCAGAACAGAAACTGAGCACGAGACAGGCCGAGTCACTTCCTGAAGAGTTTGGCTCCATAATCGGCAGTCTCATTGGTCGCTACTGGTGGGTCCTTCTAATCGTGTTTGGAATTTACGCGCTTAATCAACCGGAAAGACAATTGACAGGAGCGGAGATCAGACAAAACGCCGCCATAGTCAGGCAATGGTGCGGAGACAACCCAACACCAGACTGCACAAACAGGATCATGAACAGCGATTAAACATTACCCCCAACCACACCATGAACCCCCAACACACCCTCAAACGCGACGCCATTATCACCTTAACTCGTACCGCCATAATTACCTCAACGGTCATGGTGCTCTCTGCTGTTGCGTATCTTGTCGCTCAATCCTTTGTTGCGATCGTTGAGGAATATCCAGCCGCTGCCTACGACTACAACGGATGCAACATAGCGACAGTGCAAATCTCCGGGGAACTCTTACCTTATGATCCGACCAACAAAAACGAGTACAGTTACAGAACCATATCCGGGGATGCCATAGTTAAAGCTCTTGATGCAGATGATGCCGACACAAATATCAAGGGAGTCATACTCAGAATAGACTCATACGGCGGGAGTCCAGCAGCAGCATCAGAAGTAGAAGATGCGTTGAAGCATATGAGCAAGCCGACCGTAGCGTACATTAGAGAAGAAGCAACTAGTGCTGCGTATATAATAGCATCTAGAGCCTCGACTACAATTGCGGATAAGTATGCCGGAGCTATTGGTGGGTTTGATGTTGGTAGTCTCGAAAACAAATCCGTAACAGATCCTCAAGCACTGTCTCGTTTGTTTGTGGAAGATGTGGCACAGAATCGGCACATCACGACTCCAGCCGCTGAGAGTCTTGCTGATACACCCATGACAGCAGATCAGGCGTTGAAGAATGGTTTGGTAGATCAGGTAGGAGGTATGGATGCTGTTGTGGATTGGTTTACGGGGAAGATTGGGGAGAGGGCAGTTGTGTGTAGGTAGGAGGTGTTTCTTTATTCAGTCTTTATCTCGGGTTTGGTATGATGTTGGGGGCTTCGCTAGGTGTCGCGTGAGATTCCTGTGATTATGTTCTGATATTTGTTATTCTATTGGGGCGGGTGTCTTCTAAATCAAAACAACATGGAACTCTCAGAAAACGAAAAGCGCGATGCGGTACGGTTCATTGAGGCGGGGAAACCGTTGCCGGACAAGTATCGCTTTTTGCTGTTTGGGAATAAGAATGAGGTGGAGTTGGTGTGGAATGGGAAGACTGACGAAGTGACGAATGTGGTTTTGCCGTTTCAGACCATTGAGCAGGTGGACGAACCGCGCAGCGAGGAGGCGAAGAAGTTGCAGGACTCACTTTTCGGTACTGGTGGACGGCAGATATCCGGCTGGACGAACAAGCTCATTTGGGGCGACAACAAGCTTGTGCTTTCCAGTCTTAAAAATGGGCCGTTGCGCCAAGAAATAGAAGCGCAAGGTGGCATCAAACTCATCTACATCGATCCGCCGTTTGATGTGGGTGCCGACTTCTCCATGAACATTGAGATCGGTGGCGAGGAATTCTCAAAAAAGCCGAGCGTGCTGGAAGAACTGGCGTATCGCGACACCTGGGGCAAGGGTGCGGATAGCTTCATTGCAATGATCTATGAGCGACTATCGCTGATGCGTGATTTACTCGCGGAGGATGGCAGTATTTATGTACATTGTGATTACCGCGTAAATGTATACATACGTTCCGTCCTTGATGAAGTTTTTGGGAAAGATTGTTTTAGAAACGAAATAACTTGGTCATACGGCGCGGGAGGTAGTCCTGTTAATTTTTACCCAAGGAAACATGATTCTATATTTTTCTATGCAAAAGGGAAAAATAATTTATTTTGTACAAATTCCCCAGTAATGCATGTTCCTTATGATGAATCGACACTTCAAACCCACTACCGCAACGTTGATGAAAAAGGAAGGCGTTACAGAATGCAGAAAGTAAACGGACGTGAATATCTAACCTATGCTGACGAAGGAAAGTTGGTGACTGATGTCTGGACTGATATCGGCGCGCAGAATGCAACCTCCCCCATCTCCAAAGAAAGTACCGGGTACCCGACACAAAAACCAGAAAAATTATTGGAACGAATTATTTTTGCGACCTCCAATGAGGGCGACCTTGTCGCCGACTTCTTCTGTGGCTCCGGCACCACTCTTGCTGTTGCTGAAAAACTTGGTCGCAAATGGATCGGCACGGATATTGGAAAATTTGCTATACACACTAGCCGCAAACGCATGATCGGCGTACAGCGCACGCTCAAGGTGGAAGAAAAAGACTATCGCGCGTTTGAGATCCTCAACCTCGGCAAATATGAGCGCCAACACTATGCGGGAGTCAATCTGAACCTGCGAGAAGAGGAACAGCAGCGGCAACTAGCGGAGCGCGAGAAGAATTTCACCCAGCTCATTATTTCCGCATACAAAGCCGAAGTGGTGGACGGTTGGCGCACTTGCGTTGCCAAGAAGAATTCTCGCCTTGTTTCCATCGGGCCGATCAACCTGCCAGTGTCGCGATTGTTTGTGGAGGAAGTAATCGCCGAGTGCGTCGAAAAGAAAGTAACGCGCGTTGATATTCTTGCGTTTGAGTTTGAAATGGGATTGTTTCCGCATATTCAAGAAGAAGCGAAGCAAAAGGGAATTGATCTATCGCTCAAATATATCCCGCGCGAGGTGTTTGATAAGCGTGCGATTGAAAAGAATCAGGTGGTCTTCCACGATGTCTCATATATTGAAGTGAAGCCGATCGTGAAGAAAAATACCATTGCAATCGAACTGACCGATTTCTCCGTATTCTATAACCAAGATTCTATCAAGGAGGTGGAGGAAAATTTGAAAGCCGGCGGCACCAAGATAATTGTGGAGCAAGGTGTCATCATTAAGATCGCCAAAGACAAGAGTGGTATACTGACCCGCGAAACACTGACCAAGAAATGGACTGACTGGATCGACTACTGGGCGGTGGACTTCGATTTCGAAAGTAAGAAAGAGATCATTCATGTAAAAAACGAGGAAACCGGCGAATACGAAGATCGCTGGACCGGTGACTACATCTTCGAGAACGAGTGGCAGGACTTCCGCACCAAGAAGAAGCGCGATCTCTTACTTACTACTCCGCCGACTGACGTAACTTCCGGCAAACGCAAAATCGCCGTCAAGGTGGTGGATATTTTTGGTAACGACACGATGAAGGTGGTGGAGATAACTATATAACCATGTCTGAATTTCGCATATCAAAACAGACGGAGGCAGAAAAAGACCAATATTTGTTGGAGTGTTTCCATGATGCTGGATTCATAAATGAGCTATTAAAATCAACATCATCCATTATTTCGGGAAGAAAGGGCGCGGGAAAAACGGCTCTAGCGAGATTTCTCGAAAATAAGCCTTTAGATTACGGATTAGATTATGTCTGTCGTCTTTCCGTAAGGAACCTTGATGTGAGCGCGGATACTGAACGTCACGAGCGAGTGAATTCAATTTTATTTTTTATATTAATCCAGTCGATTCAAAAATTGTTAGAAAAAGAACAATTGTCGAGTGAGTCAAAAAAGTTCTGGGGTGATTTTCTGATTCAAAACAATCTTCAAGCTGTGTCGGATTACGAGACTTTTATTGAGTCGAAGCGCACGCATACATCGGGGTTTTCAATAAAGGCAAAAATAGCAGCTTGGTTAATGGGTTCCGAAGGTTCCGTTAATGGAGGGGAGTCCCAAGAGTCAACAAGGACGGTAATATCAAACACGCCCGCCGCATTGGTTAGTGCGCTCATCCAGAGCTTGCCTGAAAATAAAAAATTCGTATTCTTTATTGACGATATTAGTGATTATCTTGATAGCTCTGATGACGATCAATTGTCTGATGACGTAAATGCGATAAAGGATGTTTTGCTGAACTTGGAAACATATAATATGCAGTTTTTGGAGGCAAACAAGAATATGCGTTTTGTATCATTGATTCGCAACGATCTGTTCGATTTTATGGTTGGGTCAAATGTAAACAAGTTGCGTACCGACGCCCTCGAATTGGAATGGAACGAAAAAAGCTTTGCTAGTTTGATTATCCGAAGATTACCATTTTTTGCTGAAAATCTCGAAGATCATCTGAGGAATCCTTTGGAAGCGATCCGTTCCCAATTCCCGGACGAAGTCTTTTCTGGCATTATCGAGAAATTCGATACTAAACATTACGCGCTCAATTTTTATTCATACATGGTAGCGATTTCCTTTAATCGCCCGAGGGATTTTTTGAAATTCTGCTATGCAATGCGAGATAGACTCAGCGACAAACATCCGGCGACCGCTGAGAATATAGACTCAGCTGAAGGTGAGTATTCTGATTATTTTAATAAGGAATTGAGAGACGAACTCTTCATTGCGAGCAGGATGCTGAAGCATGAGCTTGATCAAGAGGAATTAAATAGATTGATCGATCTCTTGAGTCAAGAAAATGGGTTCAGTTCTGGACAGTTACGAAGTGAATTTGCGAAATATTTGGGCGTCAGAACAGGTGTTGGACATAAGAAAATCGAAGCTTTCATCCTTGAATTGTGGCGATATGGTGTGATTGGGGTTCGAGAAGAACGTCCGTCCCTCATCCACTTCAAGTATATGTCGGGGTTTGTGTTGACAATTGACAAGATAAAGCACTCTGTCTTTTGTCTGCATCGCGGATTGTGGTGGTTTTCCAGAAAGCGACAATCAAAAAAAATGGTAAAAGATTATTCGCAGACGCCACCCAACACACCATAAAAGCAAAAAGTCCCTTGCGGGACCTCGTGCCGATCGGGGACACCCCAATCCATATCTCATATATATCACAGATACCGCCACCAAGCAAAGTTTTCCACAACAGCAACAATATAAATAATAAACAAACCTATGGCACTCCACCCCAATTTCCCCAAATCACCGCACGAGGTTCTTGATCCGGCTATTCGCTGGTTTCCGGCTGACGAGACCTTGCGCGAACAAGGTTACGAAAAGCTGCTGCCTCCGCTCGTTGCAGAATTACGCAAGAAAGTAAAGGCATGGCGCGACGCCGGATATGAGGGTGCGAGCAGTACCAGTAAAGCGCTGCTGCGCTGGTGGTTCCTCACTGATCATCCGACCGGGAACTCCGACGGCACTACGTTCCTGTTTCAATACTATTTCTCCCAACGCGAAGCATTGGAAACGATCGTGTGGCTCTATGAGGTCGCCAAAGCCCGCGATAAATACGATCTGATCCGCTACGATACGTCCGGCGCAGTGTCGCCCGGCATGTTCTCAGAAACATGGACGCGGTATGTGATCAAGATGGCGACCGGCGCAGGCAAGACGAAGGTGTTGAGTCTGGTGCTTGCGTGGAGTTACTTCCACAAGCTCTATGAGGAGAACTCGGAACTCGCCCGCAACTTCCTTGTCATCGCTCCGAACATTATCGTTCTTGATCGCATCCGTACCGACTTTGACGGTCTAAAGATATTCTTTCAGGATCCAGTGTTGCCGGATGATGGGTATGACGGCCGTGACTGGCGCAGCGACTTCCAGCTTACGCTCCATATTCAAGACGATATCGGAGTGGTGCGGCAGACCGGCAACATATTCCTCACCAACATCCATCGCGTATATCAAGGCACCGAGGATGTGGCGAGTTTTGCCGATGAGGACACCACCGACTATTTCCTTGGAAAGAAGCCGACCGGAGCGACCAATGAGTCGAAGCTTGATCTGGGTGATATTGTCCGAAATATAGATGAGCTGGTGGTGCTGAACGACGAGGCGCACCACATCCACGACTCGCGCCTCGCATGGTTTAAGACCATTGAGGACATACACAATCGGTTGTTGTTGAAGGGAGGGAAGCTTGCACTGCAAGTGGATGTAACGGCAACCCCTCGACGCGAGAATGGCTCCATATTCGTGCAGACGGTTTCAGACTATCCGCTCGTCGAGGCAATCTATCAAAATGTCGTGAAGCATCCAGTATTGCCTGATTCAGCAAGTCGAGCCAAGCTACAGGAACATCAGAGTGCCCACTACACCGAGCGATACAAAGACTACTTGCACCTCGGTTACTTGGAATGGAAGCAGGTCTACGACGCGCACCTTAAGCTAGACAAGAAAGCGGTGTTGTTTATTATGACCGACGATACTCAGAACTGCGACGACGTTGCAGAGTACATGGCAACCACCTACCCGGAACTGAAAGGCGCGGTACTTACAATTCACACCAATAAAAGCGGCGAGGTCTCCGAGAGTGTGAGCGGCAAGAATGAGGAAGAGCTGAAGAAACTCCGCGAAGAATCAAACAAGATTGACCGGCTCGATAGTCCGTATAAAGTTATCGTGTCGGTGCTTATGCTCAAAGAGGGCTGGGATGTTCGTAATGTGACGACCATTGTAGGGCTTCGTGCATACAGCTCCAAGAGTAATATTCTGCCGGAACAAACACTCGGGCGCGGTCTTCGACGCATGTATCGTCGTGATCCCGATCTTGCGGAGCAGGTGAGCGTCGTCGGCACGGACGCATTCATGGATTTCGTGGAGTCCATCAAGAGCGAGGGCGTTGATTTGGAACATCGGAAGATGGGCGAAGGAAGCGAGCCGAAAGCACCGATCATTGTGGAAGTGGACCGCGAGAATACCAAGAAAGATCTGGAGAAGCTGGATATTGAGATCCCCATATTGACGGCTCGCGTGTATCGCGAATACAAGAACCTGTCGGAACTGAATCCTGCGGGGTTTGAGGCGCACCGATTGCCGGTCAAAGAATTTTCGGAGGCGGAAAAGCGCGAGATTGTCTTCCGTGACATCGCTTCTGGTGATGTAACCCATAAGACCGAACTTGATTCCAACTTCATCCCCGACTATCACAGTGTTATCGGCTATTTCGCCAATGCCATTAAGAAAGAATTGCGATTGGTGGGTGGGTACGACGTACTGTACGAAAAGGTAAAAGACTTCATTCAGCACTATCTCTTTGCGCAGCCGGTCGATCTTGAGGATTTGAACTCACTCCGTAATCTTTCGGAGCTTGAAGCTTCGCGCACCGTTCTTGAGACATTCAAGAAGCAGATCAACGCGCTTACGGTTCGGGATAAGGGGGAAGCGGAGATACAAAACTACATCAAGGTAAGTCAGAGTCGTCCGTTCGTGGTGAAAGACCAGGGGTATGTAGTGCCGCGCAAGAGCGTTTTCAACCGAGTGGTGGGTGACAATCATTTCGAGCTTCAGTTTGCGGACTTCTTGGAGAGCTGTGAAGATGTTGTTTCCTACGCCAAAAACTACTTTGCCGTGAACTTCCGTCTTGATTACCAAAACGCGTCTGGCGATATATCAAACTATTACCCGGACTTCTTGGTGAAGGTATCGCCGACCGAAGTGTATGTGGTGGAACTAAAGGGAAGGGAGGATCTCGACGATATTGAGAAGATAAAGCGCCTACGACAGTGGTGTGACGATGTGAATACAAACCAGAAGAAGGTGGCTTATAATGCGCTGTATATAAAGCAGGAGGTGTGGGAGGGGTTGGAGCATAAGCCGCGCAGTTTTGAGGAAGTTGTCAGGGTGTTTGTTTGGTAGTTGTACAGTCTTTTTCTCACCTTGTATATGAACATCGCCCCGCAAGAAATCAGGAAAAGCATACTCCAAAGTCTTCATGAAAGAAGAAGTGACGACTTTGTGGAACCAGAAAAAATGCTTGAAGTAATTGGCGCCACGGAAGAGAGTCTTGATACGGAAATAAGGTACTTGGAGGAAAGAGGCTTGTTAACGGTTATGGGCGAATATTTAGGGAAAAGATTTCTGAATTTCGCAGGAGTTAAATTAAGTGCTCGTGGCGTAGATGAGGTAGAACGAGGTTACCCACACGTAATGCCGAATACAAGACACGAACATATTGCAGTTAAAATGACCGAAACTGCCCGGAATAATTTTTTTATAAACTCACGAATCAATGGACAGTTAAATCTTGCTGGGCATGGTAATAGGTTTATAGGAACAGATATTCACACCGCCTCTAAAGAAGAGAGAATATCTGCTTTGAAGCAAGATAAAAAAGAAATTTGGTATAAAGAATGGTGGATGGTCTACCTGGTCTATCCTTTGTTTGTTCTTGTGGCTGGGACCCTCTTCCTTTATTTTGTATTTGGAATCGGCGATTCCAGTCCCTCCGAGAAGGTTATTGGGTCAATAGTTACTAAAAATCAAAGTGGGGGAACAAATGTGGTCGTTAACGATCCTGTATCACTGCGTACAGAAGAAGACTTTTCCGCCTCCAATCTGAGAAATAACTTTATATCAAGCTCAAGTCCACAAAACGAAACGTTACGAATTGTATTAAAACACTACCCCGTACTCGGTTCTGTAAATATTTGGTGGGGCGCCATGTCCCTTACTCCTGCGGATTTTAGGGTAATCGGAAAGAGGATTGAAGTAGATTTTCTGAAGGAACAAGCAGCGGCTATTCGATCTATAAAGCAAGGTTCAAACAATGAATCGGAATTGAGTTTTGTGGTGACTTATATTCCAGATAATTCAAAGGACTAGTTTAAAATCTGATAAAATAACATGCCCAACAAACCCACCGCCATCCTCCTAACCCTCATCTGCCTCGCCACTCTACTCTGGTTCTTCCACGAGCCCAACACCGGCTGCAATGTCGCCTATCTCAAGCTTCATGGCGACGTTGTAACCTATATCCCCGTAACAGACAGCACCACCACCTCAAGCAACCCAGTAGACGAGACTGCTTCTGAAGATATAACCAAACAGATACGAGATGCTAATAGGGACAGTCACATTAAAGCGATTGTGTTGGAAATAGACAGCCCGGGTGGATCTCCTGTTGGTGGTGAAGAGATGGAGCTGGCCTTGAAACGCTCTCAGAAGTCCACGGTAGCCCTGATACGCAGCCAAGGTGATTCTGCTGCATATGAAGTGGCAACCGGAGCTAACGTGATATTTGCTTCTGCTGAATCCGAAGTAGGAGACATCGGCATCACACAATCTTACATCGACAACACAAAGAAAGACAATCAAGACGGCCTCACATTCCACCAGCTCTCCATAGGCAAATATAAAGACATGCTAGACCCAGATAAACCCCTTACTCCAGCCGAGAAGGATCTAATTATGTCGCAGCTCCAAGTTGGCTATGACCGCTTCGTAGAAATGGTTGCAGATGGTCGCCATATGAGTACCACCACCGCATTGAAGCTCGCCGATGGTTCTGAAGTCATAGGTCAAACTGCGCTCGCGGAGGGGTTGATTGATAAGATTGGCAACGTGGATGATGTGCGTGATTACCTGACGCAGAAGCTCAAGACTCCGGCGGTTATATGCAGCATTGATCAGTAAAACAAAACACAAAGCAACACCGCCACCTCGCCCCTTGATCCTCGCTACGCATCTTCTCAAACAACTCGAATTAAACAGTGTGCGGCATTGAGTCTGGTGCTATTTCCAGTCACACGCATCGCAGCTCCAAACTTCAAACATCTACAATTAAGACGCACGCATATAGAAACACATGGATCTTGGGGGCTGGGGGGCTCTGTTTCTTCTGCTCCGTCTAAAACAAAAAAACGACCAGTCATACAGCAAAGAACGAAGCGTAGAAACAGCTATTTCTACTCAATGCCGCCAACTGCTGAGATTCTCGTTGTAGGAAATCATGCAACTAGAAACAAGACGCAACCTGAGCGATCCTGTGAGGTCTGGCGGGGTTTTAATGGCTGTTTTCGTGATTTATTTGTTGAAGGTTTTAATGATGCGAGACTCTGTGTATAGAGTCTTAAGTGATGCAGCTCAGTTACAGGTGACTAAGCTCAACAGTTCCATGTAACTCACAAGTTAGGGGTCGTGCAGCTGGGAATTAGGCACACATAACCTGATCCAAGCCATACATACTAAACACATCCCGCCATTGTAGTATTGTGGATTCGATTGTGTTCCATTCCAGTCCGAGTAGGGGGATTTTCAAAAGCATCTTCCCGCAAAAAACACCGGCTCTTTGCCGGTGTTTTTTGTTTTCATATCCGCGTGCTCCATTATCCCCGCAGTCCCTGCAACCAAGCCTTCGCTCGCGCCGCACCTCTCCTGACCAAACTCTTATGTTTCGATTTATACGCCGCCGCCTCCCGTGCCAATTCCGCCGCCGCGATGTCGATCGCCTCGTACGCTGTATGCCCGCCGGCTTCCGTGTAGAGCGTGGTGCCGTTAATGATGAGGGTAAATGTAGCCGTAAACTTTTTGTCCGCAATGCCCGCATCGTATTTCAAATCCGCATCCAGCGTATACGCCGCATTTGCGTGCATAAACTTCTCCACGTGCACCAACTTCTTTTCCAGATACGCCCGAATATCCGCCGTTATCTCAACCCCTATACCACTGAAATTATAGTTCATAAAATGATGAGATTAGCGCCCGTGACTAATACCTACAGTATACTCCACCCGGCACTATCATCTCCGCATCTCTTTCAAATACCGCACAATATCCGCCGATTCATACATCTCCACCCCGCGCTCCGTGTCCCGAAAGTACGGCACCTGCGCCTTCCCGCCGCGCATAATCAACTCGCTCCGCACCACCGAATCCCCAATATCCAACACCACATCAAACTCCACCCCCAACTTCCTGCCCGCCTCCACCACCACCTCACAAAACGGACAATGTTCCCGGACATACAGTACCAACATCCCCCCATTCTACCACTCTCCCCATCATTTCCACTGGCATTCCCACGAACCCCATTTTGGTTTATACTAGAAATGAGCAGGGAAGCGGCATCCAGTCGCAACCCCGCCACGCAGTCACACACATTCCGCGGTAGCTCAATGGTAGAGCAGCTCCCTGTTAAGGAGTTGGTTGTAGGTTCGAGTCCTACCCGCGGAGCAGATGGTTGCACCATATTACAAAAAAGACAACTTCACTCTATATAATGCCAACAGCATAGCCTTTTTAGACTCTCTTCCAGAAAATTCAGTGGATATGATCTTTGCGGATCCCCCCTACCTCCTCTCCAATGGCGGCTTTACGGTGCACGCCGGAAAGATGGTGAGTGTAGATAAGGGCGAATGGGATAAAAGTAATGGACTGAAAAAAGATTTTGAATTTCATCTTCAGTGGATACAAGCCGCAAGGCGTGTGTTAAAGCCACAAGGAACGATTTGGATCAGTGGAACCTATCATTCAATCTATCAATGCGGTTTTGCGCTTCAGGTTGCAGGATTTCATGTATTAAATGATGTGGCGTGGTTTAAACCAAACGCCTCCCCCAACTTGAGTTGTCGTTTTTTACGGCAAGTCACGAGACGCTTGTCTGGGCAAGAAAGGATAAGAAGGCGAAACATATATTCAATTATGATTTAATGAAAAATGGCGCTTGGCCAGAAGACGCATTAAAGAAACCAGGACTTCAGATGCGCTCAGTCTGGTCAATGGGTACACCAAAACCACAAGAAAAAACTTTTGGTAAACATCCAACACAAAAACCCTTTGATCTACTTAGAAGGATAGTTCTTTCGAGCACAAATGAGGGTGATGTTATTTTAGATCCATTTACTGGCAGTTCCACAACAGGATTGGCAGCGTATTTTTACAAACGAACATTTATTGGTATTGACCTAGAAAAAAAATACTTAGACCTCTCGATTAAGAGGTTTGAAGAGCTCCAAAAGCATTTAGAAATTAAAAAGGCTAAAAAGAAATAATATGCAAATTGTTATACCATCCCTAACAAACCCTTCCACATTGTTCCAATATCCAATCATAGCCCAGTAGCCGCTTCATTCCCTCAAGATCGTCGGTCAATGCATTCAGCT
>Ga0073936_10003531_pt1 | contig 22327 bp, 21 predicted proteins | sample AliMusrvi5mmetaG_FD_87041 | JGI IMG/M metagenome (GOLD analysis project Ga0073936, IMG submission 87041) | Freshwater lake bacterial and archeal communities from Alinen Mustajarvi, Finland, to study Microbial Dark Matter (Phase II) - Alinen... | ecosystem: Environmental > Aquatic > Freshwater >... | reverse complement strand
TCGCGAAGAAACCACGAGAACTCCCCGTCACCCGGGCAACCCGTGCGATCATATAACTTGTAATTTCCCATTAAAACACCCACCGGAATTCACGAAGAAGCCGAAACTTCGATGAAAAATCATTCGGCACGCTCCTGTTCAGGGGAAACCACCAACTATCGATCTATCTAGAAACTGCTGGGTAAGGGACGGGATCAATCCCGATCAGCAACCCTATCCCCAGATGAGTCCGCCTCCGGGTTCGATGCCCACCACGACCTCATTGTATTTATCAACGTCATCCTCGCCAGGATCGTCGGAGGTGTCTTCGTCAGGGTCGGGCAATTCTGACAGTGGGGAGTTCCATGACTCGTCGGCTGTGTCTTCATCAGGGTCGGGCAACTCGGGGTAGCATGGCTCCAAGTCGGCTTCCGGGTCGTCCGAAGACACCAGCGGGGAGTAAACGGCGTCAGCTTCCTCGGGTTCTTGGTGAACTTTCAGGTTAGGGAGAGCCTGCAATTCGGCGTTAACCGCAAGCGTCAGGTTGAGAATTGTAATGGGTGTGTTTTGAGGTTTCATGGTCATGTGTTTTTTGTCGTAATTTTGTTGGAAGTGATTCATCATAGGGATCTGGATTGCGACATTGCCTGCTGAGAATCCGGTGGTGGTGATAGATTCTCGAGTGATTTGGATTTTCATGATTGTAGTGGTGACTGTGGATTGTATTTAGTTGTGATCAGAGTCAAATTGCCGTTTTGGTTTCGCGGCATCGCGCCCATGGGCGGGTGGCTTTGCGCATGCCTGCCCTGAATTCGAGGCAATCTAGTACATCCACATATCGGCCATAACGGCGCGCGGGGATTGAGGCGATTTGGCACGATGCCAAGCCCAGGGGTCTCGCGATGTCAGTAGGAATTGCACATATTCGCCCGGATTGCAGGTCACGCACGGCCCCGTGAATTGATTTTGGATTGATTTTGCAGGGATTATTCATGGCTGTTGTTGTGTTTATGTTAGTCGGGTTTAGGAATAAAACCGCGGCGGATGGCCTCTGCGAGGATTGCCGCGTCAGGAATATCAGATAAGATACTTGCGGGTTCGGCGGCGGCACCAGTGTCCTCCTCGATAATTTCGAGACCAAGGGCCTCCGCGAACGAGCGATGGACGACTATGCTGAGGGTAATGCCATCGCCTTCGGGGGTAGGGCATGGGTACTGCATCGATCCACCCGATGGTGCCCACCCACCGACTTCAACGCGCACTCCGGCAGGCATATCTACCGAGCGATCTCGGTGGCGGCGGTTTGCGATGATATATCCACCGACCAGCCATTGCCCACCTTCTCGCGTGGTGACATGGGTGTCGGTTACGAGGACCCTGACGAGTTGTCCCTCGCCCCATAGAGCGGAGATCATTACGGCTGTAGCAGGCGTTAGGGGAAAAACCCACGCGCCTGATTCGCGATCAAATTTTCCGCCTTTTGAGCGAAACTTTGTGTTGATAGATGCGGAATAGGGGGCTATGATATAGACCAATTCTCCGATATTTTTAATGATAACTTGTGGTTTCATAGATGTGTGTTTTTGATTGTGACGTGGAAAGCCCGGGACGCATTTGCCCGGTTTGGACTCAGTGGCCTCCCGCTCGGGGAGAAATTTTAAGCGCACTTATAGGCGCTAAGGACATCTGGAGTGATGTGCCAGTTTGAATCCACGTAGTGGGATCGGAGGCCATCTGGTTGGGATGGCACATGCGGCTTAATACATAGTATCTCCAGCCGTTGACGCGAGTCTAGGACACCCTCCCTTGTCCTGTCAAACAATTTCATATTTTTTTGAAAATATTTTTCTCGCCGATCAATACGGCGTGGCCGGGACACATTCAATGCTCGTATGCGGCGCTGCACAAACCCTCGTGGAATCCCCCGGCGTGGATCTTCGGACCCGCATGGACCTTACTCTACACGCTTATGTTGGTTGCGGCGTGGCTGGTGTCTTGGAGGCAATAGTCTGGAAGATGGCAGGTGTCGTCGCTCTCCTTCCAGAGCAGACAGTATTTCCATGTGCTGATGGTGATTTCTGCTTTCGCCAAAATCACCAGCGGGGCGATGGAATCCCCTGCAGAGAAACGGCTGGATAAGGTGGCGAACACTTCCCTGAGCCATGCCGCGTTGGATGCTCCGATTGGATTCTGTTCGCGGATCCGCGTGAGATTCTGACGGAGTGACGCGGACAAATCCCAACAGGAGAAAATCCGATAGGTTTCCTCGACCAACACGCCCTTGCGCATCAGCCGGCCTGAATGGTTTTCCGATTGAATGGCTGCCATGGTTAGGATTCCACGCGGATGTAGGGAACGGGGGGGTGAGTTTCTCACCTATGGAAAACGCGGAGGCCAGCAGATTTACGGTCGGCAGGTCAGCCTTGCCAGTGCCGGGGAGCAGCACGGATTTTCCCTCGGCGGAGTGCTTGAGCGGCGTCACTACCGCCGCGGTTTGCGGGTCAACCAGCTCAAGCTCGCGCAGGTGTTGGAGCAAATCCCCGGCCTAATGACGACGATCCCGATTGTGGCATGTATCAGATGCGGTCGCCCGGGTTCGCGCGATTCCAGTCCCTGATGTGCGATTGCAATATCTCTTCGCGGAGATTGTACTCTGCGGATTTCAGGGCGTCTTCGAGAATTTCGCCGGTCGGGTCAGGTCCAACCTCTGGGGTTTCGATAGCGGATGCGCCATCTTCGAGAGGGGCCACATCGAATTGCTCAATCGAGCAGAGAAATGCGTAGCCCTTTTCCTCTAGTCCACCAGTGCACCCTTGATTGTATTGGCAGTCATATTGGTCCAATTCGCGGGTTTCCGGGTGGATGAAAATGCGGCGTTCTCTCACAAACTGGGAAACGAACTGCCCTTTTGCATTGTCGCGCGCAGCCCAGTTGATTGCGGTTTGGATGATGTCCGTGAGTTCGTCACGTTCGGCCTCGCTCAGGAGTTCGGGATTAGTAGATTTCATTGTGTTTTGTGGTTGTGGTGGTTTCCGTGTTCGTGTGAGCGATCCGGCACACGGTTGCCGAATCGGCTGAGAATTGGCGGGCCACTTCGGCCTGGGGTTTCTGGCCGGACATGGCCAAGCGTCTGATTTCAGCACGTTGTCTCGGGCTGAGGTTGCTGGGGCGTCCGTTTCGTTCAGATTCGGCGAGCGCCCCAGTGGTTTGGAACATGGCGCGGTCGCCGGATGTGTTTCCCGAGAAAACCCATTCGCAGCCGGCTTGGCGGAAAGCCTCCACCTGCAAAGCGGTGTCTTGGTCGTTGGTGGAAACGTGAGCATAGCCGAGTTTTTCCCTGACCGTAGGCTGTGGCGGTGGCGACGGAATTTTTCGTGGTATCTTCATGAGAAACCTTTTTCTCGCAAGAGTTCAATTTTTCAAAGAACTTTCTCAACAAAAATTTAGGTTGGTTTTGAGCCATCGGATGGGCATTGAGAAAGGACTCATTTTTTCAAGGGGTGCTTTTTCGGGGTCGTTGGGTGTTTCGCTGGTTAGGTCGGGTTGCGCTTGTTATATGTGTTGTGGAAATCCCCGAAATGAGGGGAGGGCGGTAGCGATGATCAGCGAATCCGGATTGCCACCATGGAGGCTATGCGTCTTCGCACTCCTGATCTTTCCAGTAGATCTCTGGTAGAGTTCCTTCGGCTGTCAGAACCTCGCGTTTGCGGGGACTTTCATTTTTTTGGCTGGCATTCCAGGCATCCTCAATAGCGACCACCGTTTCGGATGCTTTGCTGAGGTGATGTTTCACCCATGCAATGTCGCCGACCTCGGAGGCGCGGGTGAGGCTGTTCGCGTGGTCGACCAGCGTTTGGATGCGGCGCGTGAATTCGTTAACTTTAGTTGGGATGGTAATTGTTATCATTGCTATGATTTATTGGTCGGGTGCCTCGGAAAAATCAAGCTTTTTTTCGACTCGAAAGCAGATTTATTGAGAGGCAGGGTTCAGGATCATTGCTAAACGATGAGTATCTCGCGCAATGCGGATGTTAGAAAAGGCGGTAAATGATGTGCCTCGCTGGATTAGCAATTCGCCAGCGCCGTGAAAATACGCGAGAATGGCCAGGGGTGTTTGCCGCGGGTGCCGGTTGGCCATTTCGGGTGTTTTGTTTCCTCGGGATCCGCGCTGCCAATCCGCTTTACGGAGCGGTCCTAAATGGATGCCCGTGCCAATCCGGGTGTTTTGTTTCCTCGGGATCCGCGTTGCCAATCCGCTTTTGCGGAGCGGATAGAACCGCACCTGCGGAACATTTTCTTTTCAGGATTTGCCGATGAATTCACCCGGCACGGATTCTCATCCAGAATGCAAGCCGCATGCCAAACCGGTATTTCGTTTCCTCAGGTTCCACGTTGCCAATCTGCTTTTGCGGAGCAGTTGGAAGCGCGGGTGCGGAACTTTGTATTTTCTGACTTTTCCGATGAATTCACAGGGGCTGATTCCCGTCCTGAATGGATACCCCGTGCCAATCCGGGTATTTCGTTTCCTCGAGATCGGCACTTCATTCCGTGGGTGGGGTTGGGTTGTCGGGGATTTCCTCTGCTGTCTCGTCAGCGAACCGCCGTGGCATAATCACACAGAATGGTCCATTGCCGGATGAGCCGGCGGCTGTTGTCATGCCGGGACTCATTTCGTCGATCAGGCGGAGGGTAGCGCCGATGGCCAACGCCTCGGCCAGATACCGCGGTCCGAACGAGATGGCCGGTGGTTGTTCTTCACCTGAAACACTGACGGGCACCTTGATGGTCGCCTGCGCCGTGCCCGAGTCCCAGTGGGTCAGGGTCAGGTGGCCGGGCGTTTCCCAGGTGAGGCGTACGGTGGTTGACTTGCTGTCCAGGGACTTCAGCCACGAGATGACAGAGGGCCTGTGGGTTTCGGGGATGGTTGCGTCCGCCAGAAACTCATGAGGGATCACTTTGCGGTAGTTCGGATAGTCCCCTTCGATGGTTCTGGCGATCAGCGTGTGCGGGCCGGAGCGGAACTGGACGTGGGGTTTGTCAGCATCTTTATCCGACACCTCCGGTTGCATGATGGCGGCGTCGCGGGCGGCGAAATCCGGGAAACCCAACACCTTCACCGCAGCATTGGGGAGAATGAACTCGCGACCGGCAAAACGCGCGGGTGCAACTGCCAGGACCCGTTCATTGGTAGCAATCAGCGTGCCGCCATCGTTGGGCGAGAACAGCACGCCGTTGAACACGTAGCGGGCGACGTCGGTGGAGGCGCAGGGCGCGACCTTTTGGAGTGCCTGCATGGTTTCCTTCGGGACAGGCGTGGTTTGGCCAGCTAGGGTAGGACGCTCCGGGAATTCCTTCACGGGTTCGGGTTGATAGACCGACTCGACCGGCATGCCGCCACAGGTGACGGTCAGCTTGATAACCGGCCTGTCGGCGGTGCTGGAGGTCTCGACGCGCACGGTGCTTTTCTTGTCGGCCCGCACCGCAGCTTCAAGAGCTGCGGCGGGGAGAAGGAAACGGGCGTGCGCGTCCGGGTTAATGGTGGCGGGGATTCGGGTTTCGAGCCAGTGGTTGAGATCGGTGACAGCCAAGGTGATCCCGGCGGCATCGACGGTGGCGAGCACATGGGTCAAAACCGCGAGATTGGCGTGCCTGAAGCGAAGTCGGGTGAGGAGCTTGCGGGCGGCCTGGATGGCGGATACGGGAATGAGGATTAATTTGGCGGATTGTTTTGCAGTGTCGAGGAATGTGGTCATGGTTTACTCTGGTTTCCGTTCCCGACTGCCATCCGTGTAGTTTTATTTTTGCAGATTTTCACTTTTTTCCCGGACCCCGGTTTTGGGCGGATGGCAGGAAGCGCCGGTGCAGTGGCGCTTCCGGCACCACGGCCGTTGACCAATTCCGTCGCGGCCTTGAGATGGTCGAGGGAATCGGCAAGTTGGCCGGCCTTGGAAAGCGCCGCACCGAGGTTCATGCGGGCGATGGGGTCCTGCGGGTTGCGGGCAGCGAAGGATCGCCGCCGGTACCGCGCCAGCGGTTCAAGCGGAACCGAGTACCTACCGGACCGCCTGATGATTGGCGGCGGCAAGATGATCAAACTGAAAAGGTGTCTCGATGCCGTGTACGGGTTCAGCACCCCCGGGATGTATCAAGATGCCTGGGATGAGCATGTTCCGGGGGCGACCTGTAAAGGAACCCGCCCGGCTAAGGGCTGGTAGTTGGTTTTTTCGATGGCACGCGGAGAGCATTCTCACACTCCCGGATCTGGGCGGAAGTTAGAAAATCTCTGAAGAACCAGAGTCCTGCCTCTGGGCATTCTTTGATAATGATTTTGTGTTTGTGGGGCGGGACTGCCTGGATGGCTTTTTTGCACGATTCTCGTTCTTCGTAAGTGAGGTTGCTGCGCTGTAGGGCGGAAGCGGTCCACGGGGATTTTCTGAGGCACCACGACCGCTGGTCTTTATCGAGATGCTTAAAGCGGTGACGGATGGCAGCAGCGGGAGCGACGAGGATGCACTCGTCTAGCAAGTCGACTTCGATTCGGTCAGCCGCGTACTCGATGGCCAACGCGGGGTTTTCACGGACGATTTCGGTGAGGAGGGTTTCGGGAAGTTTCCCCGAGTTTTGAAGTGCTGCCTCGGGCCATTTGCGTGCGCAACTGGCGAGCCGGATCGGCGACAAGCATTTTTCGATTTCGCCGAAGGTAGAGAGTTTCATTCCTGTTTGGCTTTCGGTGTGGTCGAGTGCGGATGAGGGATCTGCGGCAAACCACGCGTCGATTTGGTCCTCGGTGACAGCTTCGTTGCCGACCGGCCATCTGGTTGCCTTGGCTGAGGCGACGAATTGTTCGGGCGTCAGCTTCACCAGGGCGAACCTGATGGCGCTTTCGGGTTTTCTATTGGCGCAGGCGGCGAGTTGGTCAGCGGTGAGCCGGGTCAGGGCGTAGCGCATGCACGCTTCCGGGGCTGCCTTGATGCAGGCGGCGAACTGCTCGTCGGTCAATCTACTGCAGCAGTGTTTCAGAGCAGCGATGGGCTGCTTCCGAATACATTCGGCGAATTCCTCGTCGGTGAGTTTGTCGCCATAGTCGCGGAGTGCCTTAGCTGGGGAACTCTTGGCGAGGGCGGCGATGTCAGACTCGTCTACAGCTTCCAGGAGTTTTGGGGCTTTTTGGGGATGCGCTTTGGGTGGTGATTGGTCGAGATCCGGGACTTCTTTGGTATCGGGAGGTTGTTCGATGTCCAGGACATTGGGAACGGCCGGTCTAGTGATTGCCCATTTGCGGTAATTTTTCATTCTTGAATTGCCGCGACTTTCGGCAATTTGGATGCATCGCCAGCCGATTTTGTCCCTAAGTTCGTTCATTGCGATTTTGAGGCGCTCACGGTGTTTCTGCTGTGTTTCGCGCGTCGATTGGCCGGGCCAGATTTTGTTGATGAGGGTTTCACTCGTGATGGTGCGGAATTCTCCTGGTCGAAATAGCGCGCAGAGATATTGGTGAATAATTCGGGTGTCCTCGCCCATCTTTTTGCGAACTTCGACCATTTCGATGCGAGTATGGCTGCCCGAGGCGGCGACCCGAATCCCGAGAACTGCGTCCGTCAACCTGGGACTGAGTGCGACCGTGAGTTGTTTTTTGAGTTCGTCCGACGAGTATTGGCTCATCAGTTGGCAAGTATAGCTGGAACCCTCTTTTGGACTTACGCTCATTAAGACGCCGCAGAGCCGTTTGACGCACGCGCGGAAATTGGTGACATTTTTTCCGCTGGTCTCATCGTATCCCAATTCCTTGGCGAGCTGGTAATAGGTGCCCTCAACGACGAGTGTTTTGAGTTCGCAGGCCGTGTCAGACAGTAGCAGGTTTTTCCGTAGTTCCCGGCGGTGCGACGGCGTGTCGGTGCCGGTGAGGATTTCGGGAGCCTCCAGCGGGGAAGCGATCGCCAGTATTCCCTGCAACACGCGGAGGTCATTGGCGCCGAGCAGTTCAGAATTTCTGAATTCGAGGGTAAGGAGTTTGGATTTGTGGACGATGTGTAATTCCTGGCGTTGCCGATCTCCTCGTTTGAGTGGCCGGAACAGGCCGGGGACCATGCATGTGGCTCGGTCGTGTTTAGCATGCGTGTACCGGTAGGCCGATAGTGCTGCTGGCGGGGCGTCGGGTGTTTCGCTGGTTAGGTCGGGTTGCACTGCGGATTCCTCGGCAGATTCCTCGGCGATGCAGTTCCCTGGGGGCGTTTCCATGTTGTTTTTTTACGGGGTTTTGGTTTTGGGACAAGGGGATTTGGTCCGGACGCCTGTGGCGGGCCGGCGGTTTGGCTGCGGTCCCATCGCCCGTAGGGCGTGGGCCGCGCCCGGCGGACTTGGTCCGCCAGGAAGGCGGGCAACGGCACGGCCGCGAGGCCGTGCCGTCCTCCGCCTTCCCCGGCCGCCGATTCGGCGGCCCCCGTCCTCGCTCTGGCGGGACGGAATCCCCTCAGAGCGGGAACGCGTAGTGTTCCCGCGTAGTCATGTTCTGTGAGCCAAAAGACCTAAGCCCTAAAATCCTAAGATCTGAAAAACTAGCCCCCGCCCAATTTATATATTTTCTGCTATTTAGAAGAGGGTGAGGTACCCCCGTGAAACCATTAAGGGACAAAGGATTGGAGGGATTCGGAAGCGACGGGAAGTCCGAGGTTAGGGGCTTGAAAGTTCGGTAAATGCCGACGGTTGGTCCGGTAATAGGCGACAGTAAGTTCGGTAGTGAAATTGGCAGAAACGACGGATAGTCCGATTCTGATTGGCTGCGCAACTCCACCCAGTGGGATGCCGATGGTCCGGGAGATCCTGGACTTGGCGACGGAGATCCCCAAGAAGCGTTTCCAGGAAAATCCACCCATGTTCATTGCTTGGTTTCTTTCCGTTGTTTGTTGTTGGAGAGCGTAGCCCGTTCATCACGCCCGTTTCCCGTCGGCACCGAGTTCGCGGCTTACCTGGTGCCGTGCTCCATTGGCGTGTGGCCCAGGTCATCCGCGTGCGGGCACGTTACCACAAGCACGCCGGTGGGAGGGTTCGTTGCGGAAAACTCGTAAGTGCCGCCCGCCGGGCAGGTCATGGTCGTGCCCGATGATGCGCCTCAGCGGTTCACTGCGGCCATGCTGCTTTCCGGATAGCGGGCACCGGCGGTGCGGCCCACCGGCGCGGCCAGGGCGAGCTCCGTTAGGTCCGCAGCCGTCAGTTCAATTTCCAAGGCCGCCGCGTTTTCCTCCAGATAGGTCCGGCGCTTGGTTCCGGGAATGGGCACCACGTCGGCACCCTGCGCCAGCACCCACGCCAGCGCCAGCTGCGCCGGCTTGCATTGCTTCCTTTCGGCCATCGCTTCAAGGCTGCGCACGATTTCCAGATTCTGCTCAAAGTTCTCCCCCTGGAAGCGCGGGCCGCGCCGCCGCCAGTCGTCTGCAGCAAGGTCGTCGATCTTCTGGATCTTGCCAGTGAGGAAACCGCGGCCTAGCGGGCTGTAGGGCACAAAGCCAATTCCCAACTCCCGGCAGGTGGCTAGGATTTCGACCTCCACGTCGCGGCACCACAACGAGTATTCCGTCTGCAAAGCGCTGATCGGGTGGACCTTGGCGGCGCGGCGGATTGTGGCCGGCGCGGCCTCCGATAGGCCAAGGTAGCGCACCTTGCCGGCCAGCACCAGTTCACCCATCGCGCCGACAGTCTCCTCGATGGGCACGTTGGGATCCACGCGGTGCTGGTAGTAGAGGTCGATGTGCCCGACCCCGAGTCGTTGCAAGCTCGCGTCACAGCACCGGCGGACATATTCGGGTCGGCCGTTGACGCCCAGAAAATTCCCCTGTTCATCGCGGACATTGCCGAACTTGGTGGAGAGGACCACCTCGTCGCGGCGACGCCTGATTGCCTGGCCGACGAGCCTTTCATTGTCTCCGCAGCCATACATGTCGGCGGTGTCGAGAAAAGTGACGCCCAAATCGAGGGCACGGTGGATGGTGGCGATGGACTCCCGGTCGTCACGCGCACCGTAAAATTCCGACATGCCCATGCAGCCCAAGCCGATGGCCGATACGGTGAGCCCCTGATTTCCGAGTGTTCTTTGTTCCATACGCGAATGTTCGTTGCTCATAGGCGTCGGTTGTCAGGATGTCAACCACCACGGACGGACAGTGGGTTGAAAACTGAATGGCGGTTGGTCAATGAGGGGGTGGGGGCACTCCTCGCCGGTCAGAGAAGGCATAGGATACAATTGGCTGGCTGAAAATCTTCAGTGCCGGGACGACGCTATTTGCTAACCTTACTAGAATCCCGCTTCACCAAGCTCATTGGACAGTTCCACCACGGTCAGGCAGACCACGCCTGCGAAGCCGGAAGTGATCGACAACCCCTGTTGATGCTGCCCCAAATCGCCGAACCCTTTAAGGGCGTTTAAAAGGCAGTAAATCTTCCGATTCACTTTCTTCGGGGTGACGCCATTCCGACTGTCCGTCAAAAGATCCAGGCACCGGAGTTGCTTCGGCGGGTCTAATGGTAGCCGTCCGAAATCGCAGTTGCCTAAAAAGGCCAATCCAACCCCACTTGTGAATCTCGGCAACTCCTGATTTGGTGCCTCGACTGACCATAGCATTGTCAATGTATGTTCGATGATACCCCGAATGGTCGTGAGAAACACTTTCGGGCTACCCTGATCGGATAGCGCTCGTGCGATGAAATCCTGGAGATCCGTATCCTTTACCTTGCATTGAGCACTACGGAGGGAGCTGACCGACCTGATATTCCTCTCATAGCCTTCGGGTGTTCCGAAAAGGTCCCGGATTGAACAGAGGCTTTCGCTCTGCCCCTTCACAAAACCCGCAAGCATACCGCAAGCGCTCTCCAGCTTTCCACCATTCAGTCTAATGAGCCCCAATGTTCTGAGAGATTTCTCCACCGTGCCATGATTTCCGTCCATGGTGCCTCTGGCGATCACCTCAGCATACGACATACGCTCATTTTCCGCCAGAGCGGCAAATGCGGAGGGTAAAGTTTCAGTATCCTCATCGGCAATCTGATTGGCTGCTTCCAGCACCAATTTCTGAGAGATTGTTCCCTCAGGCAGGACTCCCAGCTTCCGTGCGAGAGCCGCACATAGAAGTGGAATTCCCCCGGTTTGTCGCTCAAACTCAGTCCTGCCCCCCTTTTCCAACGGGCGGTCTCCCTCCAGCTTCTGCAAGTAATCTGAAAGCTCCTCGGAATCAAAGGCACCCAAAGTGGTCACCGGATCGTCAAACCTGCGGAAAAAGTCCGAGGTTTTACTCGATGGATTTATGCAGAGTTCGCGCAAGCGCGCTCGGCTTCCCGCTAGAATCCGCAAGCTCCCTTTGTCGGTGAAAGCGCAAAGATGATCCCAAACCCCTTTGCTGAGTCCAGATGATGCCAATGGATCATCAAGCCCGTCCATGACGAGCAGGAGAGTTTCCCCGCTCGCCTCCATAATCTCAAGCAGCATTCGGACAGTTGACGCATCCTGAGCGCCTTTGGTGGATAAAAACTCCTTGGCATCCGTCAAGAGCGCCCCAACCAGCTGCGATGAGATCACATTGCACATCGCCTCAAAGAATTCGCCATCTTCATGGGGGGTGAAGTGCCGCAGATCCCACTCGACAACCTGATTGAATCTGCCGGATTTTCGAGCTGCTGCGGCAATATGCTTAAGAAGCGCTGATTTGCCATACAGACTTCGTGCGACAACGCTGACATTGTTCTTGTAGAGGGACTCCAAAACTCTGCATGCAACTTTGCGTCGCGCCGTTAGTTCTGGTGTGCTTGGTGGGAAGGGATTGTATGTGTTCATCGTGTTCGGTTGAAAACTATTCCTCCAAAGCGGCGGCTCGGAATTCATTGAAATCCTTGGCACCACGAAGCCACAAGGAGAAAAGAGGAACCTCTATCCGGTATTTGGCGATTCCGGAATCCACATGTTTCCTTACGACTTCGAGGTCCTCCAGATCGTCGAGGTCTGAATGCAGTTCCTTCACTGTTATCCGTAAACCGCATTCTTCCAGCAACTCGATCAGGTATTCGAACGTGAGCCCCCCGGTGGCCGCTTCGTTACGGTCGATCAGAAATGTGAGCAGGCGCTTGCGTGCGCTACCAATGTAGTTCCAGATCGACTCGAAATGCTCGCTGTCCAGAACAAACCGGGCAGCTATCGACTCCACGACAGAGACATCAATTGAACGGCGGCCGCTATCCTTGCTGAAACGAAAAATCTGCTCGCAGATTCCTTGGATCAGAAGTGGCTGCCTTGATGTCAGCCGGCAGATTTCCTCAACGGCTTGCGGCGCGAAGACAAGTCGCCCCTTGACAGGCATCTCCACCAAGTCGCGGGCTTCGTCCGGCTCCAGACCCGAGAGCCTAACTTTCTCACCAAGACCGAAGAGTATATTCCAGTAATCCACGCGGAGTCTACGGATACTTCTGGAGCCCGTGAAAATGCCGCTCAGGTCGTTCCAGTTTTGAAACAGGTGCCGGAGGTTCTCCGGTACCTGGTCACTGGTGATTCCGGATTCGATGCCTTCCTGAAGCCGATCAAACTCATCGAGAATCAAGAGGAACCTTTTCGGGGCGACCTGAGCGCGTATGATTTCCGCCACCTGCTGGAACGATCCGAATGGCGCATCGTCCCGGATCAGCGATGCGGATCTGTCGATGAAGGTCTTTATCAGGAAGAGATTGCCTGACGGCGCCTTTCCCAATTCCGGCAGGTCAAGGTCCGGACATGCCTCAAGCGCTGACTCCACCAATTTCCTCACCATTCCCTTGAAGACTTTCACGGTTGGGATTCCTGGTCTGGCATTGGGTCCGCTCTCTCCATCGAACTCCTGAAAGTTAATGAATACCGGGATTTTTCCATCGGGCAGGTTGTGTCTGATGAAGTGCTTCAACAGTGAAGTCTTACCAATCCTACGGTTGCCTTCCACGAGAACGATGGTACTCGATTCGAGCCGGCCTACCGCCGAGAGAATCTGCTGTGTTGCATTCTTGCGGCCGAAAAACACGTTTTCTGTTTTTTCGTCGAGAACGCGGGCGAAGACATACGGACTTTCGCCAAGATCCTTTGAGGCATCAATTTGGGGTCGGTCAACTACATCGAGAGCCAGTTCGATCGAGTCGCTAATGGATTGATCATCCAGACGGAGTGCGGACCACTGAAGTATAACGATGTGACGGCCGGGTGGGAGTGGCTCAAACGCGATTGCCAACGCGTGGCTTGCGCCAGAGGGAAGAATAGGCAAGACACGGTCTTCGAGGCCTTCCCCGGAAATGCGCAGTTTCCGCAGAGGAAGTGGTCCACGATTGCAAACGGACACGGAACATTCGTTCGCCGTGGCAACTGGAACTGACGAGGGCTCTATCGAGCAACCGATGTCCACGTCATCGAGCAGTGAGTCACCAGTCAGGATTGAAAGCGATACAATACGCGAAAAAACTCTCTCACAGCGAGTCAGGACCGTCTTCCTTATCTGTTCGCTATCCTGATAGAGTTCCCTGACGAAGTGATTCCATGCGGAACGGAACGAACGGCTGGGGTCCTTAGCGGACACACGCCATCCGTGAAGGGCGGCGAGTTGGTCTGTTCCCCGGGGATAGCACAGGATTTCTTCGAGATCTTTGGCAGCTCTCATTAGATGGGCCGTCCACTGTCGAAATGAATTATCCGAATCAACAGCTCTGGCCTGAATCATTGATCCGTATTTCGTCATGAGTTGCATCAACTTGCTCCGGACTTCGGAAGCAGGGGTTGCCGAGGGCAATTCTGAAAATTCACGCCACTCGGGATCCCCGGTGAAGAAGCGGATTGCCTCGTCGGATTGGGGTTTGGATTCGAGTGCCTGAATCAGCGCTGCCAAGGGGGCCTCGTCCTGATTCAGGGCATCGGCTAAGCGGACTCGCTCTGCTGCAGGAAGGCCGGGAACCCACAGATCCTTCATGTCGGACAGGCTCAGTTGACGGACCGTGCTGCCACGCGATTGGAAAAGCAGCGCTTCCCGGTATGGACCTGATCCCAGCAGTGACGCCAGAAAGTACGGGTTAACGAGGTGGAGGAATTCCTGACGTATTCGAATGACGGCAAGACGATCCGATGCCACAGCCTTTGGATTTTCCACCATCAATACATCGGGCTTGTAAAGGCTCGCCTTTCCAGCGGCACCGACCAGACAGACGACAATGTCATCTTCTTTGAGAAAATCCTCTAGGCATACAGAGGCCGCAACCTCAGGAATGAGATTGACATAGCCATGAAAAAGCAAAGGCGATTTGTTGAAAGATTTCGGAAGATCAGAGGGCCGGATTACGCCCACGTCATTTTCAGACATTGGGAACCCCGCGACCCATTCATTTGGTCGGAAACGGCGGCCCTTCCAGATCTCAGCAATCTCTCCCAGTTTGAGTTTTCTTGCTCCGAACCTCGCTGTAGCCAGGGTAATGAAAGCTTCATAATCGGCTGCTGATCCTTTCGGAGTCACGAGTTCAAAGTTTCGTTTCTCAATGCTTTCCCGCAGAACCAGTGATCCGGCCTCCGGAATTCCCATAACGGCTGGACCGGCCTGAAACATGCGGGCAGTGCAGAGCATTCTGTGTTCAGGGGACCCCAGTTGCATTCCTTCCGGGTTTGCCTCGGTAGCGAGATCCTCCAATCGACGGTCAAGCCATTCGGAATACTCCATTGGACATTCGTTATCGTCATTGAGGTTTGGAAACAGGCCTTGGCGGGCTAGTACCGCAGCTTCGAGAGCTTCAAATTCAGGTGATTCAAAGTAACCATTAGCGTTAAGACCTTGATATTCATCTTCGCTCACCATCCAGACACAATCTCTGGCGGGCTTCTTTGAAAAGTAGAGGATTGAGCACTTTACATCGACATTGAAGACCGTCTTGCCCGGAGTATTTACGATGATGTCCAATCGGAATTCTTTGATGAGACGTTTTCTGAGTTCACGTGATGACTCACTGAAGAGGAACGCGTGTGGAACCACTATGGCGGCACGGCCTCCCTCAGCAAGCATGTCCATGGCCAACTCAGCATACAAATACTCGCTTCGCGTCCGGCGACGCCTACCCCCGGATTCTGCGATGATCGCTCCCCACGGAGGAACGGCAACCACCACGTCGAATTTCAATCTCATCTCCCCTGCTGGTTCGTACAAGGTATCAGCGGAATAAACGCGCAGTTTGGAGAGCGGTTGGCCGCGAAGGATCGCACGCATCGCGGCAATCACTGCGAGGGATGGGTGCTGATCGAAGAGGACCAACTCTTTGAGATGCGTCCGTGTTCCAAACATCTCGCTTCCAAGAGTCCCCGTCCTCGCGTGTAGGTCAGCCACACTATTGGCGGGCGTGGCGGCCAGAGTCTTCGAGAGGAAACTCGACAAGCCCAGGGGTATCATTCCGGCACCTCGTTCCAAGCTTGGAACGGAGGCGCTCTCCCAACGCTCCCAGATTGGATAGATTTCATTCAATGGGGGAGTCAGTCCCGGCTCATAGCAATCCTTCGCCCGCTGAAGAGTGCTCATCAAGGGACCGTCTGAAACGCCACGGAGCGCATCGGGAACCAAAGCCAGCGGATGGCCGGTTCCTTTAAGTTTCTCAAGGGCTGGAAAGACATGTGATTCAAGATAACTGCGCAGTTCATCAGGTTCCACTCGTTCAGCACGTGGCCAGTAGTAACTCCAATCGCTGTGCTCCTCTCCCTCAAAGGCCAGATCCTCACCCTCATAGACGACAAGAAGCAACCATGCGGAGATCCCGACCCAGCGGTGGAAATAATCTTCCGCTTGGAAACGGGAAGTTCCAAAGGAATCCGTTAGGAAGGATCCAGGGTCTTGGGAAGAGTTTGGTTTCATAGAAGATAACGGGTAAAACGCGGGTGAATCGCCTGACTTATGTTGGCACGGTTTATGCCAAATGAAAATTTGTCGGTTTTGAATTGACTCTCTAGGGGTTACGGAATTCAGAATTTCTACAGCCAATAATCCGAATCAATGCGCATTGATTGTTGGATTGCATGTGGTTGATGCTTTTTTGTCCTTCCGGTAGATTCCGGGGAAAATCTATTGTGGGCAAAGGGCGCTTCAAGCAGGCACCCATGAAAGCCCGACATGACGGCGAAGACGGGCGTTACGAAGCCAGCGAGCGAGATTGACGAGGGAGAGGAATTCATGGTGGACTCGTTTAGGACACTAGGAGCAAGGCGCGTTCTCAGAAAAGTGAACCATGAACTCCGTGATCGACTGACATTGAAAATCCTCAATGAACTCCGAGGCGATGCTGGGATAAAGAGTGAGAAGTCTTGCATCAAAGTTAGATTCTATTGGTGCTCCCATCAAGCGACAGATGCATTCGAAGTTCTCAGAAACCCAGGCACGCTTGCGGCGGAATTGGTCGGCATACGGCTTCTTTCCCCAGACGAACTGATCAATATCGTCTCGCCAGAGTTGCGCCTCTAAGCCTGTGAAGGTCATCTTGTCTTCAACGAGAAGTATTTCGCGTCGTCTAGAATTGTATCCAAGGAAGTCGAGATCCCCGACTTCCGCTGGTATCTCCAGGGTGCCCAAACTTGTCCTCAGTGTTCCTTTCACCCCCCCGCCTTGGTAGCCAATCTCCTGCAGGTTCCGGGCGACGATTTCTTCAGACCAATTTCCGGCTGCGTTTGAGAGCTCGGCAAGGGCGGGCCTGATTGCCGACAATAACCATTCCCGAGGGAGTCTCTGAAACGATACGGATGAAATCAAATGAATGAGGGATTCCTGCGCCATCGCCTTGGAGAAAGCCAGGTGTTCGCCGGTCTCGTGTGGAAAGCTGAAGAATCCCCTTCTAAACGCGCGACTCTGCTGCTTGGCGTTCCACAAAACCCGGTTTTCTATTATCAAGTCGTCCGGTGTCACAGTGAAGCCACGAAGCATCGCTTCTATTGCGTCCAGTGGCCTTCCCGATTTACGGAGTTGATCGATGAGATCCATCCGGCGTATAAACAACGTGGGAAAGTGCCCCTTGCCGGCAGGACGGGATCCATCGATTACTGCAATTAGGCCGGCGATGAACTCTGCGTATGACATCCCAAATGAAGAGGAAAACGCAGAATCTAGAAACCTCATGTGCGTGTCGGTGTGAATATCGAACTGGGGTTTGGGTCCCACAAAGCGATCCCTGTGGTTTCGGTCGCGCACGATCCGTTCAAAGAACCGCTCGTCGTAACCTTCGTGTTTCCCAGTGATACTGACTGTGATAGCCTGGGGGTTAGAATTCGCATGGACAACAACGGCACAGTGCTCAGGAAATAAAAAGTATACTCGATTACTCATTTCCGCGAGATCCGCTGCCACCTCACCGCATTCAAGAGCGATCTCTGTAGCGACAAGATCCCTCTTGCTTGCGATACATGGAAGCCCCGTCCTCTGCTGGATGCACAACAATTCAACAATATATTTGATTGATCGCCTCAGGAGGGGCTCGATATGCCGCCACTCTTTCCGTTCATTAAGATCAAGAATCCCATTACCGTGTAAGATCTCATTCGCTTCGTCATACTGATGGAGAAGGAAAGCCACCAGATCCCGTGAGGCGATTTGAGTTGCGATGTTCCGGAGGCGCTGGTCGTAGAACCTGAATAATTCCTGGATGATTGGATTTACCCGATCACTGCCCCTGTAAGTTCCGGAAGTATACTTCCTGGTTATCCAATCCTTCGCCTCAGCATGCAGCATCGCAGCAACCTGCCACCGAGGACGGAAGATTCTCTTGAGGCCAAAAGGCTTTAGTAACATTGGAATATTTTGAATCGCCCTTAAATTTGCATTGGTAAGGAGAACCGGTAAAACGAGATTCGATTCATGAGAGACAATAGTTTATTTGAACGATCAAAGGGGAAATTAACCGCGAATTATCGTCTGGGACCGCCTAAGGGTTGGGCTATGGTTTGAGTTACCCCCCCTTTAATGGCATCTTTCTCCAGCCAATAAACGGCGCTGACTTCAAGCTCCTTCTTGACAATATGAGTAGACGTCTCTGAACACCAGCAACTTCGTTCGGCGAGGGCGCACCAGACTAGCTCCAGCCCGGCGGCTTCAAGTGCTGCGTTGAGCGAATCCTGCCGGACCAAGAGGGGGCGGCCCCAGTCTTCGGCGTCACCACCGAGTTGCCTCACGATGGCCTCGCCGTCTATTGTTTTGAATGCGCCACCTTCGCCCGCCCATTCCAGATCGAGAAGGTCGCAAAGCTGTGGAGATGGGATGAGAGTCGAGCCTTTGCTCCAATGGCAGGTTGTGATCGTGTATGGCACACCTACTTTGCCGACCCGTTCGTCCGGGCTTTCGCACCATTCTGTCAACTCCCAATATGCGGCACCCCACGGATATTCACCGATCCACCCCGTATGTTGTTCTGGGAATTCACAGCCATGTCCGTAGAAATTGGTTTCACACGCCCTAGCTATGAAATGAGCTCTGTCTCCCTTTCGGACGAGAAAAGAGCGGATGTTGACCCACATCTTGAGCGTGCCGCGTCGTCCAGAGACCACTCGGTCGTATTCCGGTTCAACCCACTCATGGTGGCCTGCCAGGACGAGCCATTTTTTGTTGTGGTCGGGAATCCCGCTTTGTGGGGAAAGCAGAACGGCAAAGTCGTCAGGCGAGCGAATGACCCAAGTTTCGCGGTTCTCGCATAGATTGGCGTCCTGAAAGGGATTCGGATATTCTCTCTGCCAAATGCTCTCATTGTTGCTTTTGATCACTTCCTCGTGGTCTAGATCGATGAGCCTCTGGGACGGGTCGAACTCCCGGGTCCAGAGTTGCCATGCCCCGGCGAACTGTAGATCTGTTCCATCTTGCGACGATGGGGACAGCCAATAGTTATCAGCGAGAAAGCCCTGGAGTTCTCGCAGGGCAATCCATTGGTACTTTTTGCTGATGCGTTCGAGCTTCAGTTCCTCAATGTCGTGGCTCTGCCTACCATAGGGGGCATGGCGTTCGTGCTCGGCAAAACGTTCGCCGGTCCAGCCTAGCTCCTCTACCCGCTGGAGAATCCAACGGCGAGCTGTCGTGCCGGGAAAGTGACCCCGGTATCTGTCGTCAGGAGGAGGTTCAGTGAGACGGATGTCCGAGAAGTAGTGGACCTTTGCGTCCATGACATAGCGGCCGAAGTCACCATAGCCGCCCATTCCTTCACTTCTGACGGAGCTAACGATCCTTCGCCACGTTTCGTTGTCTTCAAACCGCGTCACCTCCTCGTCCGACAGAATCGCTGGCCAGGCGGAATTGTAGGGCGGGCGAAAACTCTCCGGCATGATGTTTGCGGGTAGGCAACCTTTCGCCAGACAAGCTTCGATCACTGTGCTGGCAAAGTCCCGGGTCAGGATGTTGGAGGTAACGTGCTCCTGAGCAAAAACCATGGAATGGATCTTTGTTGCAAGGTTTGACAAACCATCTCCCTTAGGGAGGCGCATGGCGACGCCTGCCGCTACCGCGTAGAGGCGTTCTGTAACGTAAGGGTCATCAACCGAATTAAGTTCAGAGACCAATTGCTCGACAATGTGCGGCCTGCCAACAAGCAAACGAATCGCGGCAATAGTGGAGCGCGTTCTTAACGCCCGGTGGTTACTGGTGCAAAGCCAGAGGAGTAACCGGCATGCGAGCAATGCCTGTTCATCCGGAATCAATCGCGTCGGGGCGCGGAAACACCAATCCAGGAGTTCCCCTAGAATATCGCCTTCGCCCCAGACACTTAGATTAGAGACCGGTATTGTCCATGCAAGTTCCCTATCAGGCATAGGAAGCTCCATTAGCTGCTTCCCTAGGAATTCCGAATTGAAGGGGTGCTGCGGGATCGTTGATAGACGAAGGTAGGTCGGCAGGAGATCAATGCCAGATTCTCCGGCTTCAAGGCGCAGTTTATCGGATGTAGCGGAAATCGAATCGGTACTACGCCAAGCCAGTGATTCCAGGAAATCCTCAAGAACCATTTCGCGATTCGCCGGATCCTCAATAATCTCGGCAAACTCAAGGCCGAGTCTCTCAGGTGCGAGAATTGCCAGAGCCCGTGCCACACCGCGGTTCTCATAGTAGTCCCAGCTTTGTCGAAAATGAGCGAGTCGCTGGCTTGGATCAAACTGGGACCTGAAGTCTTCGGCAGATTTGGCGGCTGTTATGATTTGACTTGCGATGAAGTAGTCGGAAAATCGTTCGAATGGGAAACGAACGATGACTTCGGGTTCTTCAATTTCCGTTCGAGGAAAGCGCACGGCTTCGACCAGCATGCCATTGGATAATAGCCTGCTGTAAAGAGATCGAGACGCCTCCTTGTTCGGAGAATGTTCGGCAGTCCTTGCTCTTGCAGTTTCGCGAGGAATCGGTTGACCTCCATTTTCAGCAATTTCCTTCGAGATGGCTCGCAATGCGGCTCGGGTGTCTTCAGGATCGCAGTCTATCTCCTTCTTAATCTGTTGGCACAGGCGCTCGACCCTTGCTCGCATAACACGGTCTAGACTCAACGGTCCGGTTGGAAGATCCTGTCCCTCGAAAGCCTCGCAAAAAACTCTCAGGAATAGTGGGTTTCTGAACTCTGCTAGAACCGGGGGGAAATAAGCTGCCTTGACACCAAATGCCTCGAAGTAGTGTTCGATAGCCTCAACGACTTCTGGTCCGAAGCCGCGATGCTGGATATGTGGCCAGGCACCAGAGGCTCCTGGACGGATCAATTCGGGTAGTGTAATGCTGACAAAATCAGAACGACAGGAAACGAGAAGTTTGACATGGGGATACCGGTCAATCCGCTCAGCGAATTGAATCAGGTGACTGTGCCAGAGTCGGCGTTGATCGCATTCGTTGAGTGCATCGATGCAAAGAAGCGCCGGTCGACCAGCGAGAATTCCCTCTTGGTCGAGGGCAGCCAAAAGATCCTCGGGTTTGTGATTCCAACCGAGAATCCCTGTTGCGGCTGTCCATGGATCTCCATTGCCAAGAAACTGCTCACCAAGGAGGAGCAACCCCGGCTGAGAGCGGGTTCGTGCAGCGACAATTAAGTCAGCAATAATATGGCTCTTGCCCGAACCAGCTTCGCCAATAATCAGGAGTTTGGAGGCATCAGCACTCAGGCAAATCACTGCTTCCTGCTTGAGATTGGCCAGCACTTCGGAAAGTTGACGCAACTCGTGAATCAGCATGTCATACGGACCAATTTTCCATGAGTTGGTATTTCGCTTTCCTGGGTCGGCTGATTTTTCCTTCTCTGCATGATTCATCTTGTGAAGTTCCCACTCCAAATCATTGCATGTATCCAACGCGCCTTGGATGAGTTCACGAAACGGCGAAATCCGTGGATACCCTTCTTTTGGCCAGCGAAACGCCATAATGTCCTGCATTGTGGTCCGTAGTGACTTGGTCAGAACTATGAACTCTGCGGCAGACTCCGCTCTAGCCAATGATCGGCGGTCCAATGTCCGCCACTTTTCGGCGACTCTCAGAAAATCGGCAAGGATTCGCTTCTTACCGTTTTCTCCCCATGCAAATGCTTCCAAGCTAGTCCCTGTGAAAGTCTCGACGTGCTGCTTCGGAGAGTAACGTTTTCCCAGCAAAGCGATATTTGCCTGGTTGATGCTGTCCAGCCACCCAACGCTAAATTCCGGAACTCCAAACCAGTAAACGAGTTGGTTTCGATAGGCGTCGGACGTCAGAAGGCCAATCAGTTCCGTGTGGCCCCACCAGATGAATTTGATCTCGTTTTGGATTCCTTGTTGTCTCGCGTTGGCCTGCCACTGACTCACGAGCGATTTCCACTTGGTCACCTGGGTGGGATTCCTGTTTAGCGGGACGGCGACGATGTATTCAACGAGTGTTGGATGGTTCCTGATTGCCGCACGAATGGAGTCAGTGATCTGTGACCATTGCGAAGCTGCGAGTCGGTCGAAATACTTGGCTTGGAACCCGACCTTCTCTCCTCCTGGAAGCTCACGTAGAGCTTCCACTCCTCCATCGCCACCAGACCCCTCTATTGCGTAAAAAACACCTATCCCGTTAGTCTCCCCACGGAAGAGTTGGACGCCGACTTCCTCAAATGCATCTCTCTGTGAACCGCCCAATGGGCGGATTGAACGGAAGCCGATTTCAGGAAGAAGCGTGGACATGGAATTTAGCCTCAGAGTTCGCCCCGGAAGGCGCGTTGTTGGAGGGAGGAGAAGAGAGCCTCGGACTCCGTGAGGAATTTCTTCAGGTTCTCCCTTTGGTTTTCTACCGCCATGACGACCCTGGCAAATTCTCGCTGAAGGCGGACATGTGGTTTCGGAATGCTGATGGACTTGAACTCCTCAGCGTTGATGTTTGCCATT
>Ga0073936_10003524_pt1 | contig 22347 bp, 17 predicted proteins | sample AliMusrvi5mmetaG_FD_87041 | JGI IMG/M metagenome (GOLD analysis project Ga0073936, IMG submission 87041) | Freshwater lake bacterial and archeal communities from Alinen Mustajarvi, Finland, to study Microbial Dark Matter (Phase II) - Alinen... | ecosystem: Environmental > Aquatic > Freshwater >... | reverse complement strand
ATTTCCAATAGCACCTCCACTACGCGTTCTTTCCCCGCGTCGTAGATGGCCTCAGATTCCTTTCGCGTCAGTTTCACGGCTGCTATTATCCACATATTCAGCCAACGGGGGCTGAGCAGTTACCATATGAAGAACAAAGTGGTCGCTCTGCTCGTTCCTTTTCTGCTGTTTGCCCTCATCGCTCCGGGCACCCGGGCTACTGGCGTGCCAACCGGCACAGGATTTACCTACCAGGGCCGCCTCACCTTAAGCGGCGCCGCCGCCAACGGCCTATACGACTTTCAGTTCGGACTGTTTGATCAGGCCACGGGTGGCGCGCAGATCGGCGGCCTGGTGACGAGCCAGGGCGTGACCTTGACCAATGGCCTGTTCACGGTGGTGCTGGACTTTGGCAGCACCGTCTTCAACGGCGACGCGCGCTGGCTGGAGATCAGCGTGCGGCCGAGCGGCGGGTCGCCAACGTACACGCTGCTGTCGCCACGGCAGGCCCTGACGGCCGCGCCGTATGCGCTGTACGCCGCGACCACCGGCGCGCTGCAGGGCTACCCGATATCCAGCACCACGCCGATCACGGGGCAGTCGCTGGTGTGGTCGGGCAGCGCATGGTCACCGCAGACCGTCACGACCACCCTCGGGTCGCAGACCATGATCACAGCCGGCACGGGGCTGACGATGAGCGCGGGCCTGATCGGCCTGCTGCCCGAATACCAGTTGCCGCAGCCGTGCAGCGTCGGCCTGGTGCCCAAGTGGACCGGCTCGGCCTGGGTGTGCGCGGTGGATAACGACACGCTCTACACGGCGGGATCCGGGCTGGACCTGTCGGCCAACCAGTTCAGCATTGACCCCACCTACCAACTGCCGCAGGCCTGCGCCAACAACCAGGTGCCGAAATGGTTCGGCACAACCTGGGGCTGCGCGGGCGACGATACGTCCTATGTGGTCAGCGGCACGTCGGTGCTGCCCGGCGCGGGGTTGTATGCCATCACGGGAACCAATGCCCTGACGCTCAATGTGGCATTTGCGGGCAGCGGGTCCAACCAGACCGCGGCGCGCTCGGACCACACGCACGATGCCAGTGCCATCGTGACCGGCACGCTGTCGACCAATCGCTACTCGGCCTACAGCGACCTGACCGCCGAGGGCTACCTGGACAACAGCGCCCCCACGGATCTGCTGACGGCGGCCCAGGGCGACCTGCGCTATATAACGCCGGGCCAGGTCAACAGCATCGCGAGCACGATGATCCAGCCAGGCGCGATCAAGCTGTCTAACATCGGACAGAACGGCTGCGTCGGCGGGCAGGTGATGAAGTGGAACGGCACGGCCTGGGCCTGCGCGCCGGACAGCGACACAACCTATAGTGCCGGCGCCGGGCTGGCGTTGAACGGCGCCCAGTTCAGTGCGGTGACGACGACGCTGCAACAGCGCGTCGCGGGTACGTGTGCGACGGGGAACGCCGTGCGCACCGTGAACCAGGATGGCACGGTCGTGTGTGAACCGATTCCGGGTGGCGACATCACGGCCGTCAACGCGGGAACCGGCCTGGCGGGTGGCGGCACGAGCGGCAGCGTCACGCTGACCATCGCCTCGACCTATCAGCTCCCGCAGGCGTGCGGCAATGGCCAGGTGACCAAGTGGAATGGATCGAGCTGGGCTTGCGCGGCGGACAACGACACAACCTACAGCGCCGGCGCCGGGCTGACGCTGAGCGGCACCCAGTTCAGCGCAGTGACGACGACGCTGCAGCAGCGCGTCGCGGGTACGTGTGCGGCGGGGAATGCCGTGCGCACCGTGAACCAGGATGGCACAGTCGTGTGCGAACCGGTTACGACGGCAGCGAATAGTTGGGCGATCACGGGCAATCTCGGGCTCAATCCCGGCGTGAACTACCTGGGCACACGGGATGGCGTGTCCTTGACGCTGGCGGTGAGTGGGACGGCGGCGGCCTATCTGGTGCCCGGCGGTTATCTGGGATTGGGCACCGCCAGCCCGTCCGAACGGCTGACCGTGAAAGGCAACGCACTCGTCCAGGGCAGCGTGCAAATCACCCAGAATCTGAATGTGAGCGGCACAGCGGTCTTTAACGGTGGCTCATCCGCATCAACGCCGCCCTTTACCGTGAACAGCACCTATACCGTGACCAACCTCAACGCCGACCTGTTGGATGGGCGTCACACCGGCAACGCGAGCGGCAATGTCCCGCTAAGCAACGGCACGCTGAACACCAATCTGAACGCCGACCTGCTGGATGGCCAGCATGCTGGGAACGTCAGCGGCAACGTCCCGCTGAACAACAGCACGCTGAACACCAATCTGAACGCCGACCTGTTGGATGGGCAGCATGCCGGGAACGCCAGCGGCAACGTTCCGCTGAACAACGGCACGCTGAATACGAACCTGAATGCCGACCTGCTGGACGGCCAGACCGGCGCGTACTACCAGGCGCGGGTGAGTGGCACGTGCGTGGCGGGCAGCACCATCCGCATGGTGAATACAGACGGGAGCGTCGTGTGCCAGGCCGATGCGCCGCTCAACCGCCAGTCGCCGCCTTTGACCAATACCGCTGTCACGGTGGATGCAAGCAGCAATAACGGCTCGTATACCTCTGCAACGATTGGCGTTGATGGCCTGCCGTTGATCAGCTACTACAGCGGTGCCAGTGGCGGACATCTCAAGGTGGCGCATTGCGCCGATCCGGCCTGCACCTCTGCTGTCACCAGCATCGTTGATAGCGCTTCAGGCGTGGGTACCAGTGTCTCGATTGTGATTGGCGTGGATGGTCTGGGGTTGATCAGTTACTATGATTACACGAATTACGATCTCAAAGTCGCGCACTGTTCCAACATCACCTGCTCGGTAGCGACCACGACGGCCTTTACCAGCACCGACACGATCGGTCTGTACACCTCTATCACGATTGGGACGGATGGCCTGGGTATCATCAGCTATGTCGATGACACCTCTGGTAATCGTAGTCTCAACGTGGCGCATTGCTCCAACGTGACCTGCACCGCCGTCACCATGAACACCATCGATACATCCATCTATGGCATGGCTTACACGTCTATCGCAGTAGGAGGGGATGGGCTGCCCGTGATTTCCTACATTAACTATACAAACGCGGCAATCTTTCCCTATCTCAAGGTGGCCCACTGTTCCGATGTCGCATGCGCAGCGTCAAGTTCTGTGATCATTGCGACGATTGCCAGTGCTGATAGAGTCAACTGGGCTACTTCGATGGTCATTGGGACCGATGGCCTGCCATTGATCAGTTACTACATGATCACGGCCAAAAACCTGAAAGTGGCCCATTGTGCCAACTATACCTGCGGCACGGTGAACAATAGCGTGATTGACGGTGGCGGAGTTGGCCAGGATGTAGGCCAGTATTCGTCTTTGACCATCGGCGCCGACGGGCTCGGTATCGTGAGCTACTACGATGTGGCGAACAACGATCTCAAAGTGGCGCATTGCATGGATGCGGCCTGCACCAACGCAAGTACTTACACCCTGGATAGTGCAGGCAGTGTGGGCGGCTACACGGGTATCACGCTGGGGGTCGATGGATTACCGCTGATCAGTTACTGGGATCAAACCAATGGTCATTTGAAAGTGGTGCACTGCGCCAATGCCTTGTGCCAGACTTACTTCCGCCGGCGCTAGGGAGGTGTTGCCTTGAAGACATCAACACGACGTTCTTTGGCAGTTCTCGGGGCAGTGGCCATGTTTAGTGTTTCGTTGGCGGTGGTGCTGTCAACCGCCCCGCACAGGCCGGCCGGATCGAAAGATCCGGCCGGCCTGCCGTGGAGCGTGCAGGGCCCGGGTGGCGGACATTCGAGTGCGGACGCGTACAGCCTGGACGGCACACTCGGCCAGCCACTCACAGAGGCGAGCGCTGGGGGCACAGCGAACCTGACGTCCGGCTTCTGGCAGGCGGACACGTACCTGGTGTACGTGCCACAGGTTAGCCGGTAGATGGATTCGCCATGCAGCGGCGCATGGCATGGCTATGAATCGCGCGGTGCCGTCGTTGGGCGCAGCAGGACGTAGATGATGAATGCGCCGGCGCCGAGTACGACGAGCCCGATGCCGCAGAATGCCAGCAGCACCAGCGTCTCGATGCCGGCGCGGAGGATTTGAGGGCGCAGGTCGACCTGATTGTCGCGCAACGCCGCGGTTGCGAGGCTGGTCGTCAGGGAACCGGTGGCGGTCAATGAATTACCGGCAGTCAACACGCCACTGCCCGTCAGCGATTCGCCGGCCGTCAGCGCGGTCGTGGCACTGAGCGGCGTGCCGGGCGGCGGGTCTTGGGACTACGATCAAGTTAACGCGCGCTGCTCGTCCCGCCTCGGGTTCGACCCGTACTATCGTTACGGCTACCACGGCTTTCGGGTAGTAGTGCGGTCGGCCCCTGTTTCTTAACTCCCTTTGTAACATGAAGTGGTTGCAGGTGGTTTGTGTCGATATGATGACCAAGCCATAATTAACTGCACAGGCTTACGTTTACAGGGACTAACGCAATGCAAAAGTCAACAGACGATCGAAGTAACGAGAAGCATCCTGAGGATGGTGAGGATGCCGACAAAGTCCCTTCCGTTGACGAAACGTATGAATGGCTGGATAACTTACTGAAGGCGCATCACGCCAGGCGTGACGATAGACTTTGTGCGCATACCGGCTGGCGAGTTTCTGATGGGCAGTACCGATGCGGGGAGCGCCTATGGCGATGAAAAGCCGCAGCACAAGGTACCGCTGGATGATTACCTGATCGGGAAGTATCTGGTGACAAACGCTCAGTACGCGGTGTACGCGCAGGAAATGGGGGTTAACTGGACGATGCCAACTGGCAAGGAGAATCATCCAGTTGTGATGATAAATTGGGATGACGCCGTGGCATTTTGTGCTTGGATTAGTCGAGTCACAGGGCGCAAGGTTATGTTGCCAACAGAGGCGCAATGGGAAAAGGCGGCGCGTGGCACAGATGGCAGAATTTATCCGTGGGGCAATGAAGCGCCGAATGCAAACTTGCTCAACGACAACATGAATATGAAGGACACGACCGCGGTGGGTAAGTACAGTCCCACTGGGGATAGCCCGTATGGAGCCGCAGATATGGCAGGCAACGTGTGGCAGTGGACAGCCGATTGGCACAGTGATACTTACTACGCCAATTCGCCTGCGAGCAATCCGAAAGGGCCAACGACAGGCCAGTACCGCGTGCTGCGCGGCGGGTCGTGGGACTTCAATCCAGTTAGCGTGCGCGCGACCTTCCGTGTCAGCGGCAGACCGAACCTTCGTGACGTTTACTTCGGTTTTCGGGTGGCGGTTTCTGCCCCTGGTTCCTAATCTCTTTGCGACATGAAATCGCGTAAATGGCTGTGACACAACTTCTCTTCTATAGAGGAGGTGATGTTACTTGGTGTTCTGCCCCCACCATGGCACCCGCACACGCGCTACTGGTAACAGTGGGGTGTGGAGATATCACAAAAAGCGTGTAACCTTTGCCGAACTGCTTCCACGCCTATTTCAGCAGGCAATAGATGTCGGTGCGAAGCTTGGCCGGGTCATCCTCCCAGTCGCCGTAAATCTCCCAGAACGGTCCGGCCAGGATGCGCCCGTGTTCGTTGCACCACTTAAACAGCGCGTCGTAGCCCTTGTGCATTTCGTTGTACGGCCCGAAGTGCGCCACCGTCGCGACGGTTCCCGCCGGCGTGGCTGAACAGGTCAGCCCGCCGCCATTCTCGAACGGCGCTGCCACCTGCACGCCGATATCAATCGGGCAACCCTCCGGCGTCTCCAGCAGGTTGACGCCCTCGTCGTTCCAATAGACCACCACGTTCTGGCCGGCCTGCTTCACAAGACCCTTCGGCAGTTCGGCGTATACCTGGTTGAACAGCGCGCCGATTTTAGCGCTGAGGTCGCTTTTCGTCGCCCGTCCCTTGACCACGGCTAGCGCACCGGGCTGCACATCGATCACTTGCACTTCGTATGACATTTTCTGAAGACCTCCCTCATAATAATAAGATCAGCCGCCTTTCACGTATTTGTCGAACCATTGTATGGTGCGTTGCATCGCCAGGCCAAAGCCCTCGGTGATGTTGTGTTCCGCGCCGGGATAGGTGTACAACTCCGAAGTTTTCCCTGCAACCTGCAACTCCTTGTACAGAGTGTCGGAAAACACCGGCGGCACTTCCGTGTCAGCTGCGCCATGATGCAACTGCAACGGGCCGGACAGGTCGGCGAGGTACGAGTTTGCCGAGATGGAATTCCAGAAAGTCGGGTTCTGGTCGAATGTGCCGTATTCCTGGATGAGTGAGTTGCGGTAGCCGCGCCCATCACCCGATGCGCCTGGCGTTGCAGTAAGCGCCCTTGCCGCTAGCGCGGTCGCCGCAGCGATGTCGCTGTTAGGCCGATGCCACTTGGTGAACATGTCCTGATAGGACGCCACCACACCGCCCCAGATGACGCCCGCTTTGATATCTTTGTTGATCACCATCGCGCGCAGGGTGATATACCCGCCCATCGAGTGTCCCCACATCCCAATCCGGTTCGGGTCAGCAGCAGTATATTGCTTCATCGAGGCAAACGCGTTCAGCACATCGACGACATAATCGGGCGAACCGTACGCCCCGCGCGCTACGCCTTCCGAACTCCCGTTACCACGGTAATCAACCTTGAACACGATATAACCCGCCCGCGCAATCGAATCGACATAGGCCACATAACGCTCGGTGGTGCGATATACCGTCGGCGGGATATAACCGTGGTTGAAGATGATCGCCGGCCAGCCCGTCGCCGGTTTGTCGCCGTTGGGAATTGTCAGCAAGCCATAAATCTTCAGCCCTTCGGACTGGTACGACGCGATATAGCGGCTGTAGTTCGCGCCGGGATCGAGCTTCTGCTCGATCACAATCGCGCTGCCTGGATACGACCGTTGTCGCATGGCTTCTATCGTCAGTGGATTTGGGACAGGGGTCGCGGTCGCGGTAGGCAGCGGCGTCGCGGTAGCGGTCGTGGTCGCAGTTGGCAACGGGGTGGCCGATGGCGCCAGTGTGGGTGTGACAGATGGGAGGGCTGTGCCAGTTGAAGTCGGTATGGATGTCGCTGGAATCGGGGTAGAGATTGGCTGGGTCGCAGTCGTGCAAGCGCCAGCGAACAATGCAACAATCGCGCTGAAAATGACGATGCGGCTCGGCGTGGAACGGTGGACATTTGTCATAGTAATTATGGTAACGCAGGGAGCGCAGATGTACCTGTGAAAAAGCAAAGTGTGCGCTGAGAAAACCCTGATGGACAGCGCGCACAAGTGCGCGCGTCAGGCCGTCACTTGCGTAACCCAGGCAGGAACACGCGTAGTGATAGCCCCTGATTCAGCACGTTTGTCGAAGGGAAAGTGGCGTTCGCGCTCTTCACGACGCCTGTCCCGTTGGTCCAGGTGTTATCGACATGCGAAAGCCAGCCATCTATCGTCGTCGATTGCGATGGCAGTTTGAAGTGCAGGTGCGGGCCGGTGCTGTACCCGCACGGGTCCTGAGCGCTGGTGAATGCTGCGTTGTATGCCTTGCCCAGTAGTTGTCCCTGAATAACGGTCTTGCCGAGGATCGCGGCGGGGATGGTGTTTTTATCCAGATGGGCATATTCGGTGATGACCCCGCTGGGATGGGTGATGCGCAGATTGACCGTCAGTGGGCCAAGACATAGCCGTGTGACCACGCCGCCGTGTGCTGCCAGAACCCACTTGTTGGCTACCGCCCACGCCGGCGCAAAATCCACGTTGTTGCCGTAATGCCACCCCTGGGTGAAATACCAGGCCTGCGAGCGATCCCATGGGAACTTGAGCGTCGGGCTTGGCACGGCAGTCGCGCTGACGCTCTGCGTCGTTGGAGCGGGTCGCGTCACTGCCAGCACGGTGCTGACCAACGATTGGTAAGGCGACGCTTGCGCGATCTGCGCCACTTGCGCGAATTCGGGGGTGCCCTCGGCGGCGGCCTGCCAGTCGCCTCCAACCGCAATATCGCGATGCAACACGACTAACGCGCCGCCATCTCCCATGCCCACAGCTTCGGGGTCGGCGCCCGGCGCATCAAGCGCGGCCACCGTCGCCAGCGCCCAGTCGCCGTCCATCTGAAACGACACCACAGCGAAGCGTTGCGCGGACAGCGACCGAAGCGCCGGCAGCATTGTCAATATTGCCGGGCGCACTTCCGCCGGGACATTCGACGAGGTGAAATAGATCACGACCGGGCCAGCACTGCTGGCGCGGACAAGACCGGCAGGCAGGAGCAGACAGAGGATGAGCACAAACAACCTGAACATATCAAAAAACCGCAACGTTGCGAGCATACACCGGCGCGTAATCGACGACAACTAGCAACACTGCGTATTCATCAAGATGAAAGCGTGACCACGCGTGATTCAGCCTGATAATGACACAAACTTACGGTGGAGGTTGCGCAAGCGTGTCATACGACGAAACAGATCGAATTGCCTTCTGGATTGATTACATGGATCGCAGTTATGCGCTGGCTGAGGAAATCATGCGCTACCCGCTGGCTGAAACCGGCGAGGGCTTCGCCAGTATTCCGGAGGCGATGCAGGCCGCCAATGTGGAAGTGCAGTTCTCCACGACGAAGATCGGCGGGCAGTTTGAGCGTCTCTTCTACATTCGCGCAAGTCTGATCCCCGACCTGATCGCGATTGGGCGCGACATGAACGCGCGCGGCTGGATTCTGAAGATCGAGGACGGTTACCGCACCGCCGCCATGCAGACTGCGCTTGGGCGCGCGCCGGCGGTGTTTGACCGCATCATTAAGAGTTGCATCCGCGAGTGCGGCGGCCGACCGCCGGTGGGCCTGGTGTTCCGGCGCGCCATGTGCCTGGTCGCCAATGTGCCCGCCACGGGCACGCACCTGTGCGGCGCAGCGGTGGATATCTCGGTTTACCTGCGCGAAGATGGCAGCGAGGTGTGGCGCGGCAAGCCTTACCTTGAGATGAGCGAGTACACGCCGATGGATTCGCCTTTCGTCAACGTCGCAGAGCGCGCGAACCGGCTGGCGATCACTGCCGTAATGGAGCGCCACGGTTTCATGCATTACCCCGGCGAGTTCTGGCACTACAACAAGGGCGACTCGCTCTACCAGATTGAGGCGCACACCGATCAGCCCGGGCTATACGGCCCAGTGCACTGGAACCCTGCCACGAACACGGTGACGCCATTCGCGGATCGGTTTGCGATGCTCACGCCATTCGACACGCTTGAGCAGTTGATCGAAGAGGCAATGGGACGGCTGGTTGGCGCATGACGCCTTTTGATTACAACACCGCCGGGGCCATCCGGCCGATGCTGCCCGACGACCTCGATGCGGTGTTGCGCATCCAGATTCTTGCATACAAGCCGCATCTGCACGAAAGCCGCACTACCTTTGCCGAGAAGCTGGGCTTGTTCCCCGGCGGATGTTGGATCGGCGGCCGCTCTGTCGCGTATTTGTTTTCATTTCCGTGGCTGCAGGAATTGGGCGTGGGATTGAATGCCCCGTTGGGACGGCTGCCCGCAACCCCCGATTGCCTGTACATGCACGACATGGCTGTCGATCCCGCATTTCACGGTTGCGGGATCGGGCGGGCGCTGGCGCACACGGCCCTCGCGAGCGCGAAGCGCATGGGATTTCACCGCGTTATGCTGACGGCAGTGCAAGAGTCGACGGGGTTCTGGTCCCGGTTTGGGTTTAAGGTTGTAAGCGGGAACAGCAATCGAACGCTCTTGCGGACTTACGGAGATGAGGAGCGCGCGTGCTTGATGATTCGCGACATAACGGCTCCAGATGTCAGACTTCTCGGAGAAGTCTGACATCTGGAGTGTGTCTTACGATGGAGGCTATTTATGGACGAGAAAGTAATACAGGCGTTGAAGACCGATCAGGTGATTGATATCACGACGACGGGCTGCAAGACGGGTGAATCGCGGCGAATAGAGATATGGTTCCATACTCTCGATGGACGACTGTTCATCACCGGCACGCCCGGCAAGCGCAGTTGGTTCGCCAACCTGTCGGCGCACCCCGACTTCACCTTTCACGTCAAGCAGAGTGCGCAGGCTGACCTGCCGGCGCGGGCGCGCGTGATCGATGCTGAAGCCGAACGGCGTGAGATACTGGCGCGCATCCTGGCAAAACTCGACCGAGCCGACAACCTTGAGACATGGGTCAGCCAGAGCCCGTTAGTCGAGGTGACGTTGTTATAGGTGGAACTGCGGCAGGTAGGCGGCTTGCGCTTCCAGCAGTTCGTCTGCCAGGCGATAAGCCACATCGATCGAGTCAACCGCGCCGTCAATCAACAGCGCCTGAACGAACTTGTCACGACTGCCCTCCAGCGCAGCTTCCACGACAGTCTCCACCCACTGGAAGCGCGTCGCCAATGTCCCGGCCAGTCCGGGCGCCAGCGGTGGCTGCACGATCGGTCTGAGGCCGGCCCCAGTGGCGATCGCCGGGCTTTCCACAATCGCCTCGGCGGGAAGGTTCGGTATTTGCCCGCGATTGGGCAGGTTGGCGGAGTAGATATCGCTGCGATCCGCGCGGATACTGGCGATGATATCCAGCACCTGTTCATGCTCGCCGCTGAACTGGTCGAAGTAGTCCACGGGCAGCGCGCCGGGGGCAAAGGCGTGCTCACGCATTTCGGCAAAGCCACGGTCGCCAGATTCAATGGTGTCCTCGAAGCTGTAGATGTCGAGGCTTGAGCCAACCACCCCGTCGCTGACGCCCAGTGTGCGCCCGAAGTAACCGCCTCGTTTGCTGAACAGGTGCGGGAAGAACTCACACACGTGCCGATCCAGCACCGCTGGAAAGGCGCCGAACAACTCGACCAGTTGCCAGGTGAAGGCATTGTTCACACCGGCGGGGCGGCCGGCTTCAGCGAACTTCTGGCGCGCCAACGCCTGCAGGCGCGGTATGGCATCGGCGCCATCAACGCGCACTTCGGTAAACCAGGTCAGGTGATTGATGCCCACCGCGCTGTATTTCATGCGCGACTCGTCCAAGCCAAGCTGCTCAGCAATGAAATGAGCGACGTGAAAGACGCCGTGGCACAGACCGGTCACGTTGGCGCCGGTCGCCTTGCGGATGGCGCGACACACCGGCGACATGGGGTTGCCGTAGTTGAAGAACAATGCTTGCGGGCACACATCCAGCACATCTTTGGCGATTGCCACCATAGCAGGAATCATGCGCAACGCTCGCGATGTTCCGCCCGGCATGACCGTATCGCCGACGGGCTGATAAATCCCGTGCTTGCGCGGGATGAATACATCCTGCTCCCAGGCGCGCCGCCCACCCACCCCGACGGTGCAGATAACTGCGCTGGCGCCGGGCAGGATGGCGCGTCGATCTGTGCTGGCGCGCAACCGGATGGGCGCACTGCGAAAGTCAATCATCTTCTTTGCCAGCCCTTCGGCCACAGCCAGGGCGGCAGGATCGGTGTCGACCAGACCGAGGTCGCAGGCTGCGTTGCGTTTGATCAAATCAGCCAGCAGGCCGCGAGTAAAACTGGCGCTGCCTGCGCCGATCAGAACGATGTTTTCATGTGTGACAGTGTTCATGTTCACCTCACCAGATGTCATGCAAGGATGGCGTATAGCATAGCAAGAATGATGATTCACGCAACATCTGCTGCCGGATGAGCACTTTCAGCCTGTAAGGCCGTCACTCATTCATCGATATTGGCGATTGCCTCTTTCGCCGATGCCGCATTGTGCAAGATCGACATAATGCCGGGCCAGTATTTATCGGTGGTGTAGACATTAGTGTAAATGAGCTGCTTGAGCAAAGCGAGACTCAAGCGATCATCTTTCACATCTATACTCGTCTTGAACCGCACTTCACCATCATCCAGGTCCAGTTCGAAATTGCCGATCATCAGCCCGTAGTTAGCGAGCGTCAGGTATTCGGCCACAGTCTGGCGTGTCTCGCCAGGCACATTAGTCGGGGCGACGGTATAGAAGGCAAACGTATTGCGATCCTCAAATGCGCAGCCATAGCAGGCATACAGCGCATTTTCACCCTGGTAGCTCATACGCAACACGGCATTGGCTTCATCGGTGCGCACGGCCCATTTGGCCTTCTGGAAGAAAGCGACCATCATGTCGTATATCTGACCCATTTGTTCATTCTCGCAGACAAATAAAGAGACCCCGGTTTCTCACTGGCCGCCAGGGTCTTGTTAACCTTTCCCGCGAAGAGGCAAGGTTGCCTAGACCTGCTTCCAGAATACCCAGGCCTTGTTAGAGAACTTTTCCGAATACCATCTCTTCCAGTTATCCCTGTTGACATAGGCAGGATTGAACTGTACCTGCACGTTCTGGCCTTTGTACTGGAATTGGGGCGTCCCGCCAGGACCGGTGAGTGTTTGCGACACTGGATCGACGGGCGCCTGTCGATCTTCCTGCCCCACTGGCGCAGTCTGATTCACTATCCCCACCACCTCAAAGTTGGTCGGGCCGAAGAGAGCTTCCGCTTCCCATGGTTTCTGGCTGATCGCCTCGATGTCTTTCGCGCCAGTGTGACTAATGTACACATGCGCTGTCGGCCGCGCAGGGATAAACGATCCCTCGAGCGTCTTGGCGGTGCTAGTGTAAAACGCACTATTTCTGCGCTTGCCCACCCGCAGGTTCCCGTGACCGTTCTGGAACATATAGTCACCGCGATACAACGGCCCCGTAAATGACGGCAGCTTCTTCAGTCCAGAGTTGGCGAATTTTCTCAGATCGACAATCGATCCTGTCGTCTTGTCCGAATCGTTGAACTCTTTGTATCGCGCGCCGGTGTAGGCGAGCAGCGCCTCGATTTCCTCCGGCAGCAATCCGAAGATCGACTGGATCTTTTCCTCCGATCCCTGCTGCGCCATATTGATAGCTTTATGGGTTCCGCCCTCATCAGGGCGATCCATGCCGGGAGCGATAATTCTGCGACCACGCTCATTGGCGCTCAAGCCGGTCAACAGATCCTCGAGCGTTTTCTTGTTCTTCTGTTCACCCGCGCCAAGCAGGTTCGCGGCAACCGCCGGATGATACGCATTCAGCAGCCAGTCGAGGATGGTGGGGGCCAGCCCGCCCTTGCCCATAGCCGCCAGCAGACCCTTATAAGCTTCGCTGCTCTTCAGCTTCTGATATGCGACGCGGTCAGGTTTAGTAGCGCCGTTGCCGGTGAATGTGGCCGCCATGACCAGCTTGACCAACCGGTAAAACGACGGTAGTCCCGCCTTGCCCACGCCTACCAGCAGGAGGGATGGAGCGCCCATTTCCTCGAGCGTCGTTCGCAACGCATTGTCGCGCGCGGTGCGGATGCGTTCCAGCAGCGCCTCAATGAGTCCCTTCTTTTCCTTTTTCTCTGTTCCGTGGAACATGCGCGACTTGCTTTTGCTGATATAGGCCATGCAGGCCAGTTCCATTTTGTCGAATTGCGCAATCTTCATTTCGCCCGTGACCTGGTCTGGCGTCAACCGCTCCTTGACGACCATCTTCTGGTAGTTGACGAGTTCGTTGATGATGGTCTTCAGCTTGACGCTCTTGGCATCATCCGTCTTCGGGTCGCCCATCATTGCGGTCAGCAGGCCAGCGGTCGGTATCCCTGCCCCCAACATCTCTTTACGCTCTTCGGCGGTCTTCGCCTCGCGTGACGCCATGGCGTCCTTGTGTTCCGGGCTGAGAAACTCGCCTGGGAAATAGGCGCCGCCGCTGCCCATCACTTTGATCTCGTCGATGCTCAACGGGAGAATTCTCTTGTATCCTTCAGGCCCTTCGACATAGTCGTCCAGCCCGTATCGCTTGGCTGCATACATGATTTCGTAGAAGCTGTGATCGCGCGAGGGCAACATCGATCCAAGCGCAGCCAGGCGGAGTTTCTCTTTCTCGGCTTTGGTCAGCTTCAGGTACTCAGCGCCGTGCATATACATGTCCATCGAGCCAGAGAGACCGCCCAGCAGTAGGACATTGAATTGCTTTTCCTGCGCTTTCAACGTATCGCCAATGACGTAGTTCAGGTAACCCGGCCGCCACTTGATCTGCTGCTTGCCCACCTTCTGCATCATCAGGCGCTGTTTATCTTCCTGCGACATCCCTTTCCAGTGCCCCCCGCCGTGTTGTCTCGTGACATCCTGCTTCAGACTGGTGGTGTGCTGGGGGAATGCGGTTTTTAACTCCTGGTAACTGAGCGGCTGTTCACTTTCGCCGACGCTTTCGGGTGTGAGTTTGTTCTTCGCGCGATCCTTGCGAATGCCGCTGGTGAGTTCTTCCCGGTTTGCGGGCCGGCGGTCCTGTCCCAGAATGTCGCCTTTGCGCTTAAAGTAATTGCGCGTATCTCTGCCCCTATCGGTAACAAGATCTCCCTGCGCGCCCGTTAACGCGTCGGAGTCAATATTCTGCCAGAGGAGTTTTTTCTGGTCATCACCGAGGATGTCCGTGAAGGCTTTTTCGAGCATGGCGGCAAATTGCCCGCTTACAAACGCGTTGTAATACATGGTCATTTTGACGCGCAGATTGCCTTGATCGAGCATTTTCGTGATGTTCTTGGCAGTATTTTTGACCGCACCCACCGTTTGGGTCGCATGTTCAGGCGCGACGCCAAAAGTACTAACGAGTTGCGCGTCCAGATTCGCATGGCCTTCCTGCGCGTAAGTTTCGACGATCGACTTCAGCCTGCTAATGACAATGTTGGCGCCTTCAAGCGAGCGGGGGTCCCTGGCCAGCCCATTGCCGAGGTTGGTCTCGAAGGTGCGGGCCGCGTCCCTATACCGGCTGAACGCTTTCGAGTCGATTTTTTCTTTCGCCACGTCGCCCAGGCCGCCATATATCTCGCCGGCAAGTTGGATGCCTGCGCGCGGCGATGCAGACACGCGCACGGGTTCACCCGCAATGACTTTCTCGGCTGCGGCAGTTGCTTCGTGTTCAGCAGCGTCGCCGGGACGACTGACATCGGATTTTCCCTGCACCGGGCCGATTCTCCCGGCGCGTTTGTTTTGCGCCACATGCGCCAGTTCGTGCGCCACCAGTTCCTTGCCTGGATTCTCACTGGCAAACGCGATACTTTCGCCCTGGGCGGCCGCCTGTGCCCGTAAGGATCTCATTTGAACTGTTTGACCCATGTATGATTTGACGCCGCTGAAACTAGCGCCAAAACTGCGTTCCATCTCGCTGCGGTAAGGCACTTCCCGTCCCCCGCCGCGAGTTGCATCCCGGAAAATATCCGACGGGGTGCGCCGCACAATCCGATTCGACTGCGCCGAATTACTGATGCTGTCGCGCGCCAACTCTGCGCGCTGTTTTGTTTGTATGGCGCCCTGTTTGGCGCCTCCCTGCTGCACGACATGAGTCAACTCGTGTGCCAGCAAGTGTTTTCCTGATCCTGTTCCGGGGTTATATTTGTCCGCGCCCATGTAAATATGGCTGCCGTGCGTAAACGCCTGGGCGCCAATGCTGTGGTTCAGCTGATCCGACTGCGCTCCCGTATGCACGCGCACGTTGCTGAAGTCAGCCCCGAACTTCGGTTCCAGGTCTGACCGGAGTCTGGAGGGTAATGGGCTGCCGCCGCTCCTGTTGGCAGACAACTGGCGCTCGACATCCGCGCCTGCATCGAAGCTGCCCGCACCGAGTGCATCCACGGAGTGTTCCTGACTGGATCGCGAAGCACGTTGTGCCAGCGGTGTAATGAATGGGGTTGCCGGCATGCGCTGTGCTGTCTGGTCATCTTCTTGTCGCAATTCTGATTGCCGCGACACAGATGGCGCGGTGCTGGCGCTCATCACCTGCGAGGCCACCCGGTCAGCCTCGCGCTCGTAAGGGTCATCGGCTGCGCCAACGGTCAATCTGGCCTGCACGGCGCGGCGGGCCAGCAGTTGATTTACCGCGCGATTTCCGGCGGTGCGTTGCAATTGCAATAGGTCGCTGGCCGACAGATGAGATGGGTCTTGTATGTTGCGTTGCAACATCTGGCCTGCAATTGGCTGTGAAGTTGCGGCGCTTTGCGCGTGTGAGGCATGAGCCGCCCGATCAGGATTTTGCTTGCCAGATGGCGACTTGGATAGATTGGTAGATTTACTTGGCCCTTTCATTCAACCCTTCTCCATTAACTAAAACAGTACATCCACGCATAACCGCACCTTGTGCCAAGCCTTACGGATATCGCTGACACCAACATTATAATAATATCATGCGCCATAAAGGATCTCCACAGGCTCGCCTGCTCTTCAGCGGCGGTGTGAACTGTTACGGTACTGGGCATATTCCGGCGCATGCTACACTGTGATCATTGTGCACTCTGTGCATTTGGGATGAGCGAAGGAGGGATTGTGGTGTTTGATCGTGAAGAACTGCTTTCGTCAGGGTATGTGATTGTCAAGGACGTATTGGATCAACCGCTGCTCGATGAGTTGCGCCGCGTGACGGACGGGCTGCTGGCGCAGCAATCAGCCGAGGACGCCGAACGCTACAAGTATCAGGGCAGCAACATCTCCGCCGCATATCAAGACCCGGTTTTCGCGCGACTTTTTGCGCTGCCTAAGGCGTTGGATGCACTTCGCGCGCTCGGGTTCACATCGCCAAAGTGGTGGAGCACCTTTCTGCTCAGCAAGCCCCCGCATGCGCCACCGTTGTACTGGCATCAGGATTGGTGGGCGTGGGACGACCCGATCAGCGCCAGCCCGGTTCCAGCACAGGTGTTCCTGATGTACTACCTCACCGACACAAACCCGATCAACGGCTGCCTGCGCGTGATCCCCGGCACGCACTACCAGCGCAACCCGCTCCACGAGCTGCTCCCGGCGGCGCACACGCGCGAGACGTACGAGGCGAACCCAAACTCGGTGATCTTCTCCCAACGTCCCGATGAGATCGATGTGCCGGTGACGGCCGGCGATCTGTTGATCGGCGACGCGCGCATCCTGCACGCAGCGCACGCCAACCAGACCGACCGCCACCGCTCGTTGCTGACGCTATGGTATTTTCCTGACTATGACCTCCTGCCCGATTCGATCAAGGCCTACGCGGGGCGCAAGAAGCCGCTCGAATTGCCCGACTGGTGGGCCGGCGACGAAGGCCGGTTAATGGAACCGCTGATCCCGTTCTACTCCGGCGACGCCGCGCCGGCAGTTTGGAACCGCGTGCCGCGTTGGGAAGAGTAGAGCGGGGAGAAGAGGTGAGAAGGAGCGGAGGATCGGGGGAACGGAGGAGAAACTGAGTCCACGTTTTTCCCCTGACCCCCCGTCTTTTCAGGTTCCGGTGCTCTGGTAGTGACGCATACCGTAGTTCCAGAACAGTGCGGCGGCAAGAAGGGTGGCGGCTCCCGCGACCGGCGCGAGGAATGCGGCAAAGGGCGGGAGTCCAAGCGGATCGGACTTGTCCAGGAAGTACAGCGCCGGCGCATAGTTCAGGAAGATTGCCGGGATGATGAAGGTGAAGAACCGGCGCATCCAGTCCGGGTAGATGTGCATCGGATAAGCCATCATTTCGCTGCCGCCAGAGGTGAAGATATTGACCACCTCGATCGACTCGACCGTCCAGAACGTGATCGTCGCGCCGACCATAAATAACCCGCCGAAGAAACACACCAGGCTCGTAAGCACGACCGGCATGTACAACAGTTTGAGCAGCGTCCAGTGAATATTCAGGTTCGTGGCGGCGAAGAATAGCACCGCCAGCCCCTGCGCGATGCGCCCCAACCGCCGGATGACGAACTGCGAACCAAATACCTGTAACGTGACGCCGATCGGGCGAAGTAACAACTGGTCGAACGCGCCCAGGCGCACATAGCGACCGAAGTTGCCGGGGTCAAAGCCGCTGAAGAGCATGTCCATGATGCCAAAGGCGGTTTCAACCATGCCGTAGAGAAAGGCGACCTCGGCCAGCGACCACCCGCCGATGCCCTCGAAGCGTTGCAGGATCAGCGCCAGCGAAAGGAACGAAATGCCGTTCATAAAGCCGGCGGCCAATGTGTCGAGTAAAAACGAGGCGCGATATTGCAACTGCGAACGAATCTGCACAAGTATCAGGCGACGGTAAATATCGAGTGTGTAGCGCATAGTTAGCCGCCCTGGATCACCAGCCGCCGCACGCCGGCGCGCATGACGAGCTGTGCGACGACAATGAGAATCACCAGCCAGATGGCCTGGGTCAGCAACGCCTGCGCCAGCGCTGGTCCGCTCACGCCGCCCAGATATACCTCGATCACGGTGTTCACCATCGCCGGGAAGGGGGTCAGGTTGCACAACGAGACAAACCAGTCCGGGAAGAAGCGCAGGGGCCACAAAAAACCCGACAGGAACATCGTTACGCCGAAGGCCATGCGCCCGATGCCGCGCGCCTCTGGCGACCAGAATGCTGCAAGGTTCACAAGAAAGCGCCAGGCGAAACTGACCGCCCATGCCAGCACGAGTGCGACGAGTAACGCCAGCCACTGCACAATAGTCGTTGGAGCCGTGATGCGGAACAGTGCGGCATATCCAACCATCAGAACCAGCCCGCGCAAGACGAAGTTGCTCACTGAACGACCTAAGTCGCGCGCCATCCACATGCCAAAGTAGCTGTACGGTTTGAGCAGGTCGGCCGCGATCTCACCGCTACTCACCGACTCCATAATCTCATAAGAACCAAACAGGTTCAGACAGGCGATGATGGCCTGACTGACGCCGGTGAAGGTGATCGCTGCCTGCAGCGAAAGACCGCTTACGTCCGGGCGCGCGCCGTACAACGCGACCATGACCGCGGCGCGCAGCAGGCCGAAGAACAGATTCGTCAACAACCCGGCAATGGTTGCGGCGCGATACGTGACCGCGCGCTGGAACGAGCGCTTGAAAAGTTCAAAGAACAGGCGCATGGCGGCGGCTGGACAGATAAGCGCTAAGAGCGATATCGCTCCCATGTGAACGTATTCACAACCTCAAATTCATGATCGAGCGATCCATATTCTGCCTCCGCCCAGGCGCTTACTTCGGCTACGGTGGCCGGGATGAGTTCGTCGGGAACCTGCCATGTTTGCGACCAGATGCGATTTTCGATGTCGTCAATCACGCGCCGGACAGTGTGACGCGTGGGCCACTCGGCAGCAACCGCTTCGCGCTCGTCGCGGTGCATGCCGCTGGCGATGATGGCTGCTTTGACGAAGTCCACCTTGTTAGCTGCCGGGTGATCCATGGCGTAGCCGCGCGCAGCGACGAAGGCCTCCCACTGCTTGCGCACGCGCCGATACGGGGTGTCCTCGCCAGAGTCATTGTTGCCTATCAGAATGACGCCGTGCGAGGTCAGCACGCGCCGGGCCTCATCTAGCGCGGACTGCCAGGCTGGGATGAGGTGGAAGACATGCACGGCAACGAGCGCGTCAAACACGCCATCCTGCAATGGGATGCGGGTGGCGTCGGCCTGCATCAACATCGGCTCTGGCGCGCCAGCTGGCAACGTTTCGATCAGCCGGCGCATCATGCCAAGCGACAAATCGATGCCGGTGACGCGCAACCCACTCGCCAGCAGCGGCTTCGCGATGCGCCCGGTGCCAACGCCAATCTCAAGCACGCGCGCGCCTGCGCCGAGTAGATCGGCAGCGCAATCGCCCACTCGTCGGGCGACATCGGCAGGCAGGCCGCGCGTGTCATCATAAAAGCTAGCGGCGCGATCAAACGAAATAGAGTGTGGTTGCATACTGACTCCAAATATCCAACATCCAACTGTTCCAGGCGCAGTTGCACTGCGCCGCTGTGGCACGCCCGGCAGTTGCACTGTCGGGCGAACAAAGACAGACTGTTCAGCAATACATGCAGGCGTGAAGGGACTATCATACACTGCGCGAATACGCCCTCGCGTGGTATACTCCAAAAATATATGAGCAGCAACTTGACTTTCCTGGTCTTCGTGGTATTGAAGTCGATGCGCATGCCCGGCGTCATCTAACGCGCGGGCCAATGTGCTGCTGCTCTGTGCTTCTCAGCATTTGGTTGATCGATTATCTACCGCTCGCGCAAACGCCGGGCGGTTTTTTTGTTGCTGACGACAGGCGCAATAACGGGCGGTCGAACATCGGAATAGCCGATCGCTCAGCAAGTAGATCGCCCTGTCGCAATGACTGAATGGATAGAGCGTTTGAGCGGTAAAAGGGATTAGTAAAAAATGACATCTGAAAATATTCTCGTCTGCGTCGCCTGGCCCTACGCCAACGGCGACCTGCACGTCGGACACGTAGCGGGCGCGTATCTGCCCGCGGACATCTTCGCGCGGTATCACCGGTTGAAGGGCAATCGCGTCGTCATGGTCAGCGGCAGCGACTCGCACGGCACCCCGATTGTGGTGCGCGCCGACAAGGAAGGGAAGACGCCGCGCGAGGTGTTCGAGTACTACCACGGGCGCTTCCTGGTGACCCAGAAGAACCTGGGCGTGAGTTACGACCTTTTCACGCACACCGACACGCAAAACCACCGCAGCATCGGCCAGCAAATGTTCACGCGCCTGCTCGAAAATGAATATCTGTATCAGGCGCGCCAGAAGCAACTGTACTCCGAAACACAGAGCAAGTTCCTGCCCGACCGTCTGGTCGAAGGCACGTGCCCGATCTGCGGGTACGACAAGGCGCGCGGCGACCAGTGTGACCACTGTGGCAACCTGCTGGATGGCACGCAGTTGATCAACCCGCGCAGCCGCATCGACGGCAGCACGCCAGTCGTGCGCGAATCGGAGCACTACTTTTTCGATCTGCCCGAGTTGCGGGAAAAGCTGGTGGCCTATCTGGCGGACAAGGACAGTTACTGGCGCAGCACTGTCCTGGACTTCTCGCGCAACTACGCGTCCACGGCTGAACCGCGCGCCTTTACGCGCGACCTGACGTGGGGCATCCCGATCCCCGTGCCAAACTCGGAGGGCAAGTGCATCTACGTATGGTATGAGGCGTTGCTGGGTTACCTGACCGCGACGGTTGAGTGGGCCGCGATCACGGGCCAGCCCGACGAGTGGAAGAAGTTCTGGTACGAGAGCGACGTCAAGATATACAACTTTATCGGCAAGGATAACATCCTGTTCCATACGGTATTGTGGCAGGCTGTCCTGCTCGGTATGGGACGGCTCGGACAGCCGTGGGACGGCGCCGACGTGAATAAGGTTTTCAACCTGCCCTTCGACGTGCCGGCCAACCAGTACCTGAATATGGGCGGACAGAAGTTCTCGAAGAGTCTGGGTGTATCGGTAGACGCGCTCGACCTGACGACCAAGTACGGGCCTGACCCGGTGCGTTTCTACCTCACAAGCATTATGCCTGAGGCGAAAGACGCTGACTGGAACTGGACCGATTTCGTGCAGCGCAACAACAGTGAACTGCTGGCGAAATGGGGCAACCTGGTGCAGCGCACGCTGTCACAGATATGGAAGAATTTTGATCAGCGCATCCCGACGCCGGGCGATCTGACCGATGCCGACAAGGCGTTGATCGCGCAAAGCGAGGCCGCCTTCGACAGCATCGGCGCGGCAATTACTGCTGTGCACCTGCGCGATGCGTTGAGCGGGGCGGTTGAACTAGCCACCGCCACGAATCAGTACCTCGATCACGAAGCGCCATGGAAGACGATCAAGGTCGACAAAGCGCGCGCCGGGACGCAACTATACGTGGCCGCGCGCATCATCGATTCGCTATCGGTTCTGCTGTCGCCGTTCATCCCGTTCACCTGCGAAGCTGTGCACAGGCAACTGGGCTTTGCCACGTCACTGTATGGAACGCAGCACACCGAAAACATCGGCGGCGAAGGCGACAAGCACGACGTTCTGCGCTACGACAGCACCAGTGGGCACGGCGAGTGGAAGCCGAGCACGCTCCAACCCGGCCAAGCGCTCGGTGGCGAGCCCAAGGGACTGGTGGCAAAGATAGAGTTGGAGAAGAAAGAGTTGGGAGCGGAGATTAGAGATTAGAGATTAGAGAGATTGGAGATTGAGGTTCACGGAACGCGCGTGCGGAGGCCTCGGCTTCCCGCGTTGCCTGGAGGCCGAGGCTTCAGCCGGTTTTTTCATCAGCCGGCGCAATGCGAAACGGGAAGGTGAGTTTTCGCCTCATAGGGCTGCCATCAGCCGCGATCACAGACAGTTCCGCCATAAACTCGCACTCCTCCGGCACAGCCACGTCGGGCGTATGGATGGTCACGCCTGCACCCGGCTGGCTGGGCATATGAAACGGAATTGGCCCGCCCGCCCAGCTTGGCCGGATGTCATAACCGCGCGGCTTCTGCACCCAGAACGGCGCGACGGTGCGCCCCAGTGCCGCGAGACCCCCAAGGTGAAGTGTCACCGCTCCGTTCTGCAAGGCATCTGGACGAGGCCAGTGCGTCGGAGGCCGCCCT
>Ga0073936_10003503_pt1 | contig 22417 bp, 16 predicted proteins | sample AliMusrvi5mmetaG_FD_87041 | JGI IMG/M metagenome (GOLD analysis project Ga0073936, IMG submission 87041) | Freshwater lake bacterial and archeal communities from Alinen Mustajarvi, Finland, to study Microbial Dark Matter (Phase II) - Alinen... | ecosystem: Environmental > Aquatic > Freshwater >... | reverse complement strand
TTTCCATTCAGCTTATAGCGCTGCAGGATGCCGTGGGGTATTACTACCCGCAGGACAACGGGCTGCAGTCAATTCTTCTTTTTTATAATCCGGCGGTCGAGGATTTTACCGAAGCCCTGTTTCTCCTTTTTCATGAAGCCGGACATGCCTGCCAGTGGCGGGAAATGACGGCGCGCAAACAGGGTGAGCTTTTCTCCCGGCTTATGGCCCTTGATACAGGCCAGGAAAAAGCTGCATTTGAATGCGCAGCATGGCGCCTCGGTCAGGAGCTTTTTGAAAAGTTTGTCAAAAACCATGGGCTCAGCACCCGGCTTTACGATCAGTTTACTGAATACGGCAGGCGCTGCAGCGCAAGCTACATAAAATAAACAGGGGGTAATATGAAAAAGCCGGAAAAAATCCCGAAGGCCGCTGGAAAAAAAATTCATGCCGGCTATGAGCGCGACCAGCGCCGGATTCTCAAACTCGTTCCAGGGTTGCGGAAAATTAAAAAAGGATGTAAGTGATATGCATGCGGCCTGGTAGTATCCGAAAAATACAACCATGAACTGACTTCACGGGATACAACATGAAAAATGTTCTTCTGCTGTGTGTTTTCCTCATTGCTTCCTGTTCGGTGAAATCCGTTCAGACCGATATTCCCGCCGGAACAGACCCTCGCGAGCAGGAACTGCGCAAGGTGATTGCCGAGGCTGAGCCCCTGATCCGCAATCTGCTGAACGCCCTGAATGCTGGTGATTACAAAAGCTACTGTAAGGATTTCGACAGCCGCTCGCCAGCCGCATGTACTGAAGAACAGTTTAAAACCCTGCAGGCAGACATCAAAAAAAAACTCGGCTTGTATGAAGACGGCAAATATCAGGTACATAAAATTGAACAGTACCCGGCCAGCCATATAATTTTTTATTTTGTAAAATTTCAGAATGCCGGCAGCCAAAATCCGGCTGTCATTGCAGTAAAGGTAAAAAAGACAGAAGGCAAACTTGAGATTTTAGATATTTCCTACCGCCATGCGCTTCTTGAAGCGTAAGACTTTCGTGAAAAGCTCAAAGCTCTCCCCGTCGTCCGCATTTACGGCATTGATGCACCCCGTTGAAGCTGCAGGACTTTCTCCAGCTGGCTGCTGGCATTCTCTGAAGCAGGATTCAGATCCAGGGCTTTGCGAAAGTTGCTGACAGCCTCAGCCAGCATGCCCTGTGCAGCATAAATTTTTCCGATATTGCAATAGAAATCCGGATTCAGCGGCATGAGCTGTACTGCGTGCCGGTAGTGCTCCAGCGCCCGATCCGGGTCGTGCTGCAGCGCAAAGGCATTGCCCAGGTTGTTATGCGCTTCGGCAAAGTCGGGGTTTATCCGCAGGGCAGCGATAAACTCATCGTGCGCCTCAGCAGGCTTATTCAGCGCCAGAAGGGCATTGCCCAGGTTGTTATGCGCGAAGGGGTTGCCAGGGTTCAGCTCAAGGGCCAAGCGGTAGTTCTGCACGGCCTGCGGCAAATAGCCCTGCTGGGCAAAGGCCTGGCCAATATTGACATAGGGCTCGCCGGAATTCGGATTGATCGCAAGCGACAGCCGGCAGTGGGCAATGGCTTCAGCGAAGCGGTTTTCCTGAATGAGCGCCGCGGCTAGATTATTATGAGCGACAAAATTGTTGCTCGTCACCGACAAGGTATGTTCAAAAAGAGCGATACTGTTGCGCCAGTAATGCACCTGCCGGTAGCTCAGCACTGCAAGAGCGCTGATCAGCAGTAGCCCGCCGATCACTCCGAGCGCCGTCGCCTTTGCAGACCTCTTCAGGAGAAAAGAAATCCCCCATATGACGCCGACCCCTATGCCAATGAGGGGTATATAGGTATAGCGATCCGCCCGCGCCTGCACGCCGATTCTGATGATGCCGATTACCGGCAGGAGGGTCACGATATACCACAGCCATCCCACCGCCAGCCAGGGCTGGGTTGTACGTTTTCGGAGCACGCCCAGTGTTATGACCAGCATGATCACTCCTGCTCCCAGGATGGGGACAAAGGCAATATCCTGCGTCAAAGGATACATGACTCCCAGCCCTGAGGGAGCCAGCATGTCTCGCAAATACAGGCAATAGGCACTTATCGCATTGGCTATCCGATGCTGCAGGGGGATATCCGCCAGGGAGGTTACCGCCCCTCCTTTAACCTGGGCCGTAAAGGCGACCCCCGTCGAAAAAGCGGCGCATAGAAACAGCGGCGCCTTTTCCAGCAACAGCGCCTGAACGTTTTTTTTCCCGGTCGCCGCGCTGTTCAGCCTTCTCAGGGGCCAGTAGTCCAGAAGCAGCAGTATCGCCGGGAATGTCACCACCATGGGCTTGGAGAGCAGGCCGCAAATAAAGAAGCCCAGCACCGGCAGATATCTGGTGCGGCTTGGGGCGGCGGCATAGCGTATATATGCAGTAAGCGCCAGGAGCATGAAAAAAGTGCTCAGCACATCCTTGCGCTCCGCGACCCAGGCAACCGATTCAACATGCAGGGGATGCAGCGCAAACACAGCGGCAAGAAAAAAGCTTTGCCAGCGCATGCCCGTCATACGGCAAAAGGCGGCAAACAGCAGCAGCGTGTTCAGGACATGCAAAATCACGCTTGTCAGATGATGATTGCCGGCGCTCATGCCATAGAGCTGGCTGTCGGCCATGTGCGAAAGCCAGGTCAGGGGATGCCAGTTGCCGGCATGGAAAGCAGTAAACGCCCATGCGATGCCCTGGGCTGATACTCCGTTAGTTACCCATGGATTCTGATATACATACTGATGATCATCATAGTTGCAAAAATCAAAATCCTTGACCTGCACGTAAACCGCAAGTGTTAAGCAGACAAGCACCAGCGCCATCATAAGTTCCGGGCGAACCGGAAGTGACGCCATCCTGGGATTGTTGTCGGTGGCCATAGGTGTTTACCTGAGCTGCTGTACTTTGCTATCGGCAGGAAAAACATTGATTAATTCAAGAGATGCACGGCTACGCTACTTCATCCCCATGCTTTTTTCCTGCGACGGCTGTGGTGCACTCACGAAACTGCACAAGCATGCGGCAGTGCTTTTCTCCACGGGCCATGCAAATAAAAAGGCGTTCATTCTCGGAAACCCATTCAATTCGCATGCTGATAGCATCAAGGGGCAGGGCATCACTGATACGGTCGGCCCATTCAATGACCGCTACGCCGTCGGTGCCGACATAGTCCTCAAATCCGATGGTCTCAAGATCTCCGCTGCCGGAAAGCCGATACGCGTCAAAATGATACAGCGGCACCGGCCCGGGATATTCCTGCAAAATTGTAAACGTAGGGCTCGTGACTTCGTCGGCAGGGGTATTATTGAGCCCTTCGGCAAGACCTTTTATGAAACAGGTTTTACCGGCTCCCAGATCACCAATAAGGCCGATAACGCAACCCGCCGTTAAAAATGCGCCAAGCCGCCTGCCTAGTTCTACGGTTTCGCGGTCACTGCGGGAATTAAAAAAAAACTCAATAAATTCTGCCATCCGGGCACCTGTGGAAAATTTTATGCGGCACAATAGTATCATAGATGCTCATATTGTCAAACCGCTGAAAATTCTTATCTAGAGCATTTTTCTTTTTTTCGTAGCCGTTTGCACAGGCAAGCTTTTGCTTCGTTAGCCCGTGCTATGATTCTCGAAAAAGAAGCCGGCGATGGTGGAATGCCAATGGCTCGAACCGCACGGGCTGCCTTCACCAAAAGCTCACCTGTGCCTGTATGGCTACAGTATTTTGAAAAATGCTCTAAACTGAGTGTGCTTTCGTGCGCCGCCAGGCAGGGAGTTGGCTTTGCGCTCATTCTCCAAGCCAGTGCCCCTGCTTGGCCGGAGCCAGTGACTGCCTAAATAATCGCTCGGTTCAGGTCTTAATAGTTTTACTGTATTTTCCCTTGACCCGGCGTTATCGCTTGTGTTACTTAAAAACAACTTCTATGAATAATTATTCCAGCACGAGTCGGCGAAAAACATGTATATACGACTATGGGCACAATAAACCTTCTCCAGTAACGGGGGAGGTTTTTTTTTAGGGGCAGGGGAAATGGCAGATCAAAAAATTATAATGGATACAAGCGATATCGACCGGACGCTCAATCGAATTGCTTTTGAGCTGTGGGAGCATAACCGGGGGGCGGAAACCTTTGCTTTTATCGGTATCCGCCGCCGGGGCGTTACCATTGCCAACAGGCTCGCCCGAAAGCTGCAGGAATTTACGGGCGTTCGCATTCCGGTGGGGGCTCTTGATATAACCTTATACCGGGATGATCTGTCTGAAATAGCCTCCCACCCGGTTTTGAAAAAGACCGAAATCCCGTTCCCCATCAAAGGAACCAAAATTTATCTGTGCGACGATGTCATGTATACGGGAAGAACTATCAGGGCCGCGCTGGACGGCATACATGATCTCGGGCGGCCCGAGGCGATACGCCTGGTTGTGCTTATCGACCGGGGGCATCGTGAGCTGCCTATTCAGCCCGATTATACGGGCCGCAATATTACAACGGCAAAACAGGAGCGGGTCGAGGTGCAGCTGGAGGAAGATGACGGCATTGATCAGGCATTTATTACAGGGGGTGCATAATGGAGCTGCGGTGTAAAAATCTGCTCTCTATCGGCGATCTTGCCCCCGAGGAAATTACGCTTATCCTTGATACCGCGGGCTCCATGAAAGAGGTTTCCGAGCGCGATATCAAAAAAGTGCCGACCCTTCGCGGAAAAACGGTCATCAACCTGTTTTTTGAACCGAGCACCCGCACCCGCACCTCATTCGAGATCGCCGGCAAACGGCTCAGCGCCGATGTAATAAATATTACGGCAGGCAGCAGCAGCGTGGTCAAGGGCGAAACGCTCCGGGATACGGGGGAAAATCTTCAGGCAATGCACCCCGACCTCATCGTGGTCAGGCACTCCTGCGCCGGCGCCCCGAAAATACTGGCCGATGCGCTGCCCGCGGCCATTATCAATGCCGGCGATGGCGCGCACGAGCATCCGACGCAGGCCTTGCTCGATGCCTTCACCATGCGGGAGCGCACGGGCAGGCTTGCCGGGCTCAAAGTGGCCATTATAGGAGATATCACGCATAGCCGCGTGGCCCGCTCAAACATATTTCTTCTCAACATGATGGGCGCACAGGTGCGCGTATCCGGGCCGCAAACCATGGTGCCCCGTTTTATCGAGAGCCTGGGGGTGGCTTTCGTTCCATCACTTATCGATGCCGTCAGGGATGTTGATGTTATTATGATGCTGCGAATTCAGCGCGAGCGGCAGAATCAGAGCCTCTTTCCCTCAGTGCGCGAATACTCCCGGTTTTTCGGCCTGTCCAGCGACGTTCTGCGCCATGCCCGGCCGGATGTGCTGGTCATGCACCCCGGGCCGGTCAACCGCGGAATTGAAATGTCGGCCGAGGTGATGGACGGTCCGGCATCAATAATCCTTGACCAGGTCACCAATGGCGTTGCGGTGCGCATGGCGCTTATGTATTTACTTATAGGGAAATAATTTTATGGCGCTGCTTATAAAAAACGGGCGGGTGATCGATCCGGCATCAAAAACAGATGCGCTACTCGACGTGCTGGTCGAAGGCGGTAAAATAATTGAGCTGGGTGCGAAGATTGCGGCGGGCGGCGGCACGGAGATTCTTGACGCCGCGGGGCTCCTGGTTGTGCCGGGCCTGATAGATATGCACACGCATTTACGTGAGCCGGGCCATGAATACAAGGAAACCATACGCACCGGCGCCCGGGCTGCTGCTGCAGGCGGATTCACCAGCATCGTGTGCATGGCAAATACCAACCCGGTCAATGATAGCGCCTCGGTTACCAACTTTATTTTGCAGCAGGCCAAAACGCAAGCCTGCGTCAATGTGTATCCCGTGGGAGCGCTTACCCGGGAACTACAAGGCGAGGCGCTTTCAGAATACGGGGATATGAAAGCAGCAGGCATTATTGCCCTGTCGGATGACGGAAAAACGGTCAAAAGCGCTGAAGTGATGCGGCGCTGCCTTGAATATGCAAAGACCTTCTCGCTGCCGGTTATCTGCCACTGTGAAGACAGTGATCTGGCGGGCAGGGGCGTCATGCATGAAGGGATGGTCTCAACCCGCCTTGGCATGCGGGGCATAGCGCCTGCCGCCGAGGAGCTTATTGTGGCCCGCGAGATAACCCTGGCTGACTGGGTGGGGCATCCGGTGCATATAGCCCACGCAAGCACTGCCGGCTCTGTCCGGATAATCCGGGAGGCAAAAGCCCGGGGCGTTGCGGTTACAGCGGAAACAGCTCCGCATTACTTCACCCTTACCGATGAGGAGGTATCCTCGTTTGATACGGCAACAAAGGTAAATCCGCCCTTGCGCCGTTTGCAGGATGTAGTAGAAATAAAGAAGGCCCTGCAGGACGGAACTATTGATGCCATTGCAAGCGATCATGCTCCGCACTCAACGCTGGAAAAGGATGTGGAGTTTGACAATGCCGCATTCGGCATGATCGGCCTTGAAACCTCACTGCCCCTGGCGCTGGCGCTGGTGGATGAAGGCGTGCTGACGCTTTCGCAGGCGATAGAGAAATACACGGTAAATCCGGCAGGCATACTGAAAATCGAGAAGGGCCGTATTGCGGCAGGCTGGGACGCCGATATAACTATCATTGACCCTGACTGCGAGTATGTGCTTGAAAAAGCCCGGCTCTATTCCAAAAGCAGCAACAGTCCCTTTCTCGGCAGACACTTAAAGGGACGCGCGGCTTTCACTATTATTGCCGGCTCAATTGTTTACCCTTTCGCGGATTGACTCCGCAGCCCTTTGCGCCGCAGCCGTATAAAATTTTTTATCCAGTGCTTATGAAACAACCTTATATTCCTAAAATTCTCGTCGTCGATGATGAACAGAGCATACGGGCAATGCTGGAGATTTATCTCGAGCGTGAAGGATATGCCGTGTCCTGCGCCTGCGACGGAGAAGATGCTCTGGCCCGCTGCGGCAGGGGCTTTTTTGATGTTATCATTACCGACATTAAAATGCCCCGCATGGATGGCATCACTCTTTTGCAAAGAGTGCGGGAGTTTTCGCCAGAAACGATCTTTATTATGATTACGGCATTCGGCTCTTTTGAAACGGCCAGGGAATCAATGCATGAAGATGCCTATGACTATATAACCAAGCCGTTTTATGTTGAGGATATAAAAAATAAGATCGAAGCAGCTCTTCTAAAAAGAGCGGATCTGGCAAAGGACCGTCAGGCGAATATGCTGTCGGCAGAGAAGGTACAAGAGCATTTCTACGGTATGATTGGGGAAAGCCAGCAGATGAAAAAGGTTTTTGACCTCATCGGGCGCGCCGCATCCGCAAGAAGCAATGTGCTCATCACCGGCGAAAGCGGTACTGGAAAAGAGCTTGTAGCACGTGCGATTCACACGCAGAGCAACCGCTCGGATAAGCCCCTTATTATAATAAATTGCGGGGGCATCCCGGAAACCCTTCTTGAAAGCGAGCTGTTCGGCTACAAAAAAGGCGCTTTTACCGGCGCCATCAAGGAAAAAATTGGCTTTCTTGAAGCAGCCCATGGGGGCACTCTGTTTCTTGACGAGATCGGAGAGCTGCCTCTATCGCTGCAAGTGAAACTGCTGCGCATGGTACAGGAGAAGACCTTTACCCCCGTTGGCGGCACTGAAGAAATTAAAGTGGACGTGCGCATCATTTCCGCAACCAACAAAAACCTCAGCTCGAAAGTTGCGGAGGGAACCTTTCGGGAAGACCTTTTTTACCGGCTGAACGTGATCATAATAGCTCTGCCGCCGCTTCGTGAACGGCGGGAGGATATTCCGCTGCTGGCCCGGCATTTTCTTGATAAGGCTGCGATCCAAACGGAGAAAAACGTCAATGAGATTTCAGCTTTCGCGCTTGACTGCCTGATGCAGTATGATTTTCCGGGCAATATCCGCGAGCTTGAGAACATCATTGAGCGCGGCGTTGCCCTGTCAACAACCAGCATTATGCTTCCCGACAGCCTTGATGTGGCGCCGTGCAGCCGGGCCGCACCTGCCATGAATTCACCTGCTCACGGTGATGTCAGTATTCCTGAGGGCGGTATTCTCCTCGACCCTATCCTTGAGAAATACGAAAGGGCCTATGTCGAAGAGGCGTTGAAACAGTCACGGGGATCGATAAAAGGCGCGGCGCAGCTCCTGGGCATAACCCTGCGGTCAATGCGCTATAGAATTCAAAAGCTCGCCCTGGACGAAAACCTCTTGAAAAAAGATTACTAAACGATTTCGCGAAATGTTTTTTATCGATGACAGCGCATGAACTCAATTGAAGATGCTCACTATCTGAAAAGCAAGCTTCAGTGGCTTATGTTTTTCAGGGTACTGATTGCTACCTTTTTCTTCGGCATTGCAACGGTAACCCAGCTCAGGCGAAGCGAATCCTTTGTCACTCCTCATCTGATTTACCTTTATATTCTTACCGGAAGCGCATTTGCTCTGACCTTTATCTATGCCAAGGTTCTTCCCTTCATCCGGCGGCCTTCCCTGTTTGCCTATATTCAAATTGCCGTGGATATGATCTTCATAACGGCGCTGCTGTTCATTACCGGCGGCATCAACAGCATCTTTTCTTTTCTGTACAGCATTTCCATCATTTCGGCCAGCATTTGCCTTTTTATTTCAGGGGGCATTTTTGCTGCAACCACCGCGAGCATTCTGTATGCAGGGCTCATCTGGCTTCAAAAGCTTCAAATTATAGCCCCGTTATCCCTCGGCGCTTTTGCGGCCACGGGCTATGAGCAGGGGCAGCTGTTGTTCCCCATAATCATCAATATTCCCGCCTTCTATATCGTGGCTATTTTAAGCAGCTTTCTTACCGAGCAGGCAAAAAAATCACGGCAACAGCTGCAAAAAAAACAAATAGATCTCGATCAGCTGGAAGCTTTAAATGAAAAAATCATACAGAATATTCCCAGCGGTCTTTTAACGCTTAATAAGTTGCGCCAAATAGTAACCTTCAACCGCGCCGCTGAAGAAATCACCGGATATTCTTTTCACCAGGTTTACCTGAAGCAGATTGAAGAATTTTTCCCTACTATAACAGCAGCTCTAGAATCCCTGCCGTCGCAGCCCAGGTTGTCGGCTGCGACGGGCTTTGAAACAGGCTTTATCAGAAAGGACGGAGAATCCCTGTGGCTTGGATTCTCGGAATCAATCATCAAAGACTCTGAAAACAAGAAAATCGGGAGTATTCTTATATTCCAGGATCTTACGACTTTTAAAAACATGCAGGAACACTTAAAAAGAATAGACCGGCTTGCGGCAGTGGGCAGGCTTGCCGCGGGGCTCGCCCATGAAGTCAGAAACCCCCTGGCCTCCATAAGCGGCTCCATACAGGTATTGCACAAAAGTCTGAAACTCGCAAATTCAGATTCCCACCTCATGGAGATTATTGTCAAGGAAAGCAATAATCTGAGTATGCTTATCTCGGATTTCACCCAGTACGCCCGGGCAGAAGCCCAGAACAAAGAAGAAATAGCATTAAAAACCATTGCAGACGAGGTGGTGGAGCTTTTCAGAAACAGCAGTGAGTGCCTGCATGTTCTGGCCATCCATCAGCTGATTGACGAGCAAATTATTGTCATTGCAAACAGGCAGCAGATAAAACAGATTTTTTGGAATCTTATTCTAAATTCAGCGCAGGCCATGGCTGAAAAACCAGGCACGATTAAGCTTACGGCGGAAAGGGTAAAGAAAAAATCCGTTACAGCCTCCCCGCTGCACGCCCAGCCGGCGCCAGATGCTCACGAAATATCCTGGGTTGAAATTAAAATTGCCGATGACGGCTGTGGGATTAAACAAACGGAGCTTGGCAGTATTTTTGATCCCTTTTTCACTACCAAGGATTCCGGGATCGGCCTGGGACTCGCCATCGTGCATAAAATCATCCAGGAACATGACGGGTTTATATCAGTGGAGAGCAGGGAAGGCTGCGGCACTACATTTACGTGTTTGCTGCCGGCGCCACGTTTGCAATAAATTTATCATTACCAATAACTTCTCCGGTATGGATTCCTGCAATGAAAAAAAATACTGCCTGTATGGTTGCGCTTTTTTTGCTGACACTCTTGTTTTTTGCTGAGGTCATATTTACCCATAATACTTTTATAGCCCGCGACACATATCTGTTTTATAATCCTCGGCAGTTTTATGCGGCCGAAAGCATGCACGCAGGCATTCTGCCGCTGTGGAACCCCTATGTCGCCTGCGGCGTCCCTTTTCATGCAAACCTGCAAAGCGCCATTTTTTACCCTTTCAATGCACTTTATTATTTCCTACCGTTTCAGCAGGGTTTCAAATATTTTATCGTGCTCCATTATTTTCTCGGCGCTTCATTTATGTTTTTATTGATGAGAGCATGGGGCGCAAGCAGAAAGGGCGCCGTTCTCTCGGGAATTGTATTTGCTTTCGGAGGGTACCTGCTCTCCATAAATGACAATGTTGCTTTTCTCGCCGCGGGTATCTGGCTTCCTCTTGTCATGCTTTGTTTTCACCGTGCGGCAATAACGGGGCGTCTATACTACAGTGTTTTGACCGGCGTTTGCATAGCTGCTCAAATTTTTGCCGGCGATGCATCATTTTTTTTGCTTTCATCCTTTATCGGGACCTTCCTGTATGCGCTTTACCAGGGCGTCATGCACAGGAGCGCCCCGGCATGTTCGCGCAGCAAACTGCCCGGCTGTTTTGCGCTGTCCTGGGGCATCGGTCTAGGGCTGGCGGCAGTGCAGTTAATCCCGTTTTTGGAGTTTGCGGCTTCTTCACATCGATTTCCGGGCCTTGATTTTGCGCAGGCGGCAAAATGGTCGTATCATCCCCTTGAAATGCTGCAGCTTATCATTCCGTATATTTTCGGTTCCACGGTTCCCGGAACTCGGTGGTTCGGGCAGCTCTGGCTTGATACTCTCTATGTGGGTATTTTTCCGCTGATTCTTGTCTTTGTTGCGCTGGCATGGGGAAGAGAGAAGCTGCGATATTATCTCGCGGGGCTCCTTGCCGTAAGCCTTCTGCTGAGTTTTGGTGAGTATACACCGATTTACCGCTTTCTGTACGAGAATACCCCCGTTATTAAAATGGTGCAGTATCCTGTTAAGTTTTTATTTTTAGCGGGGTTTGCTCTTGCCGCTCTGGCGGGTAAGGGGTTGGATCTTTTTTTTGACGTTGCCGACGATCATAAAAAAGCCAATGTCCTGGCCGGTGTACTGGGCGCATGCATTATTGCCCTTGCGGTTCCGCTGGCTGCGGATTTGTTTCTGGGGGATAGCCTGTTTGCGAAATTTTTGACGTTCTATCCGGCTAATGATTATTTAAGGAGTATCGTCGAAAAACAGTTCTATGAATCTTTATCGGGATGCTGGCTGGCTTTAACGCTGTGTCTGCTGTGTGCGGTAGTCTGCATTGCGGCCCGGAAAAACAGATTATTAAGGGCGCCCCTTGTCGCTGTTATTTTTTTACTTGTTGTGTACGACCTGAAGGAGGCAAAGCCTGTTGACCCGCTTATACGCGAAACAGCCATTTCGGAGCGCAATGAAACAGCGGCTTTACTGCAAAAAGACCCGTCGCTGTACCGCATTTATTCTCTTGCCCGTTTTCACATCAAAGGCTTTGGTCATCTCTATGATGTCCCTTTTGCGCGTGTTTATAAGGTTCTCAGGGATTCGCTTCGCGCGAATTTGAATATGTATGAGCATATCGCTTCAGCTGAAGAGTATTCCGAATGTCTGAACAGATCATTTTATGATCTGGTTTCCCCCCTGGAATCATATTTTTCAGAAGACGGCAGCGATCTGAAGTTGCGGGCCTATTGCAGCATGCTGTTTAATCTGCTGAACGTAAAATATATTATAAGCCCGCTGCCCCTGAAGGGCTTTGGGTTCAAACTCATCGCTTCGCAACCGGCATATGTTTATGAAAATGAGACTGTTATGCCGCGAGCTTTTTTTCCGCAGCGCATTGAGCGTTTTGCCAGCGACGAGGATGTTCTGGCGAGAATTAAAAGCCCGGGGTTTGACCCCCGTGAAATTGCCTGCGTACTTTCAGTCTCGCCAGAGGGGGAAAATGCCCCGGTCCCGGAAAGCACTGCCGCGAGCCTTGTCTGGGATATTGAATGGACCGGATATGCTCCCCAGCGATGCAGCCTGAAGACGAAGACAAATAAATCTGGATTTCTTGTGGTTTCCGATACTTTTTATCCCGGCTGGAAAGTTTTTGTGGACGGCACAGAGTCGCGATTTGTGAAAGCAAATCATTTTATGCGCGGTGTTGTAGTGGCGCAGGGCCGGCATGAGGTGCTTTTTGTTTTCAGGCCCCTGTCATTCACCATAGGCTGCTGGATATCTGCCCTGTTTCTTGTGATAAGCATGAGTTTGTTGATCAAAAGCTTGCGGCAAGACCGCCGGCAAAAAGGCGCCTGAGCTTCTGTGGATATTGAAGTATGTTAAAAAAACAGGCGGATATACTTTATAAATTTCATGGCTGGCCGTGTGCCGTTTTCCTGGCAGCATTAAGCTGGGTGCTTGCTGTTTCCGCAGTCAGGGAAAAATCAAATACCTTTGATGAGATTGCGCATCTCACGGCCGGGTACAGCTATTGGACTACCGCAAAATACAACCTCAATACGGAAAATGGCAATCTCCCGAACCGCCTTGCCGCTCTGCCCCTGCTTGCCTCCGGATGCCGGTTCCCGCGGCTTGACGATCCGGCGTTTATAGACGGGGATGCATGGGAAATCGGCAGGAAATTTTTCTTTCAACTTGGCAATCCCCTGGATGATCTTCTGTTTCGCTCCCATGCGGTCATGGCGCTAACGGGTGCTGCACTTGTGCTGCTTGTTTTTTTCTGGTCCCGCTCTCTGTGGGGAATCGCAGGCGGACTCATCAGCGCAGCCCTTACGGCATTTTGCCCTACCGTGCTTGCAAACGCGCCTCTTGTCACCTCGGACGCCATTGCAGCCCTTTTTTTTCTTGTATCGGTGGGGCTTATATGGCGGCTGCTGCATAGAGTTTCCTTTCTTGCCGTGCTGCTCACGGGGGCCGCCCTCGGGTGCCTCGCACTTTCAAAAATGTCGGCCCCTTTGATTGCGCCCGTTGCTCTTGCGCTGTGCGGTATACGTATCGCTTTGGGGCCGCCCCTTGAGGCCGTCTTTGGGAAAATCAGATATCACATATGCAATCGCCTGTATCTGGGGCTTATACTTCTCTGTTCCTTTATCGCTGCCGGGATACTGGCCGTATGTATGATATGGGCGGCCTTCAGTTTCACTTTCAAAGGGCCGCAGACCCAGGAGGTCTGGGCTGCTATTGCCAGTCAGCAGGAAATCATGCCACGGCTTGCGGCATGGTCGCGCGAGCAACAGTTGCTTCCGGAGGCGTATCTGTACGGCTTTTCTTATACCGTGATTATGGCAAAACAGCGGTCTGCGTTTTTAAACGGCCAGTACAGCAACAAAGGCTGGCCGCATTTTTTCATCTACAGTTTTCTCGTCAAAACCCCTTTTTCGACTTTATTTTTACTGCTGCTTGCTGCTGCTGCCTTGTTATACCGAACATGGTTTTTAAAGCCGGAGCCGGCGGCAGGCAGAACACAACTCGCATATCGTTTAGCTCCACTCATTGTTTTCCTGCTTTTCTACGGCGGAGCAACTCTTACCAGTACTCTTAATATCGGCCATCGCCATTTACTGCCTGCGTATCCGGCTCTCTATATTTTGGCCGGAGGTATTGCGAGCTCTGCAGCCGGCCGAAATACTAAGCTGCGGGTGGGGGTAGTTGCCCTGCTTCTTTTCCTGATTGCCGAGATGCTTTTAATATGGCCCAACTATATTGCGTATTTTAATATACTGGCAGGCGGGCCCCGACAGGCCTATAAACATCTCGTGGATAGTTCTCTTGACTGGGGGCAGGATCTCAGAGAATTACAAAAATGGCTTGCGGCAGCCGGACTGGATCAGCGCAACGCTCCTGCCGTCTATCTTTCCTACTTCGGCACGGCAGGCACAACTTATTATGATATAAAAGCGGAACTGCTGCCGGGTTTTTTTGATCAATCAGACCAGCTCTCGGCACACCCGCTGAAAGCCGGTGTGTATTGCATCAGCGCAACCATGCTTCAGTGTGTGTATGTGCCGCATGCTCCGGGTCCGGTTTGGCTGGAAAAATACGAGAAAAACTACCGCCTTCTGAAACAGACGGTGGTGCAAAAAATGTCCGTAGCCGCGGGCGCCATTCCCAGGGATGATCCCCTGTTGTATGAAGCAGTAACAATTTTTCGACAGCTGCAGTTTGCAAAACTCTGCGCCTATCTTCGACAGCGCGAGCCGGATCATCAGATTAATTTTAGTATTCTCATTTATTACCTTAAGCAGGAGGAAATTGATACAGCGCTTGCCACTCCAGGACTTTAGGAGCGAACAAATGACGTTTTTTGTTACTAACGTGACGTTTTACGAAAGTATAGCCTGATTATACTATATATTTTTTATAAAAAATATATAGTATATGCTTATTTATTGTTGGCATATATGTTGCAATAGTTGTCAGTACGAAGGGAGGAGGTGAACGGAAACGAAAAAATAATTCCCAAACCAAGTAAGCAGTACAAACAATAAACCACAGAAGGAGAAAGCATTATGTTTACATTAAGAACTGAAAAAGGTTTTACCCTGATCGAACTGATGATCGTTGTGGCAATTATCGGTATTCTGGCCGCCATAGCCGTGCCAAATTTTATCGCCTATAGAAATAAATCACGTATAGCGGCAGGCGTAGCAACAAGCGAGTCAATTCGTGGCGCCCTGGCCGGGTATGCAGCCTCTGATTCCGCCAATACATTCCCTACAGCTATTACTAAATGGAATGGCGATGCTAAATCCATGCGGGGCATTTGCAATCAAAATGGCGCAACACTTAACACGATGCCGAACCAGGGATATGGCGACGCTGGTTACATGGCTTTGCTCGCCACGGGTGCATCTGGTTGCACTAATGCTGCGGGCCTAGAGTGCGCGGATTATGTCATAGCTTTGGTTGTGTCAGGTGTGCCCTATGATTTAACCGGTTCTCAGGTAGAGGTTAGATCAAGCGGCATTACACGCCAGACCACACCGGCCAGCGGAAAGATAGATGCGGGTTCGGTAGGCCTTGCGTCAATGACTCAGTAAAAGGCATCTTTTAAGGCAATAACAGGTTATAAAAAAACAGAGGCTTCAGGCCTCTGTTTTTTTATATGCATTGTCAGTAATGACCCAACGTTTTGTTGAAAACAGGAATGACAAAAAGTGTAAGGAATGCCGGGTATATGCTATGGAGGAAAATGTTAGTACGGAAATTTGCACAAAAACGATCGCGAGCTGTCTTTTTTTTCAGCTTGCTGTTGTACCATTGCTCATCAATCCTTTTGCTTTTGAATGGTGGTATGGCCCAAAGATAGAGTCGACCTATGCTCTAGTGCTTATCATCCTGGCTGCGGCAGCAGTTTTAAGATGTGCCGGAAAGCTTTGCCTAGCGTGGCCCCCACGGCCCTTCTGTTTTTTTTTGTTTCTCTCCGCGGTTTCCGCCATTGTTTCCACCTGCTGCTCGATTTCTCCCGAGTTGAGCATTCGGGGTGATTATATTCGGCATGAAAGCCTTGCTGCACTTGTCGTTTACACCCTGCTTCCCCTGGTTTTTACCCTCCTCGTATTTACGCGGCAACAGGCACAGACTCTTTTGCTGGGGCTTGCGGTCTGTTCAATTTTGGCTTCCGGGTATGCGATTATTCAATATGCGGGACTCGATCCCATAAGGCTCAGGCCTTTTGGGGGCATGAAGATGCTTCCCGGGCTTAAGGCCGTGGGCGGGACTATTGGCAATGCCAATTTTCTCGGAAAATTTTTAGTGCTGACGGTTCCGTTATTGCTGGCGTTTTTGTTGAGAGCGGCGCAAGTGGGAAAGCGTCTTTTGTGGGGTATGGCAGTGCTGCTTGCCATGGCCGCGCTTGTTGCAACCGAAACCAGGGCAAGCTGGGCCGGCTTTTTTATCGCCGGCGGCATTTTCTTTTTTTTAGTAAAAGATACCGCACGTTTTAATAAAAATGTTTTTTTTGTTTCGCTGGCAGGTGCCGTTGCAGGCGGACTGCTGTTGCTCAGCATTGTTGCCTTTACCTTTGGCAGGTTTTCGGATTTGCAACATACGATGCTCAGTCGTACAGCAGAGGTCCTGGCTGTAGTTGAGGGTAAACAGGTTGTCGCGAAATCAGCGCGTTTTTTTCTCTGGGAAAAAGGACTTGACCAGATAGCGCAGCGGCCCTGGTTTGGCTATGGCCCGGATACGCATGTGCTGATAATGCGCAAATATAATCTTGAATATAACAGCCGATTTGATGACAATGTCGAGATTGACAAAGTGCACAACAACTATCTTGATCTGGCGCTTTCACAGGGGCTGTTCGGCCTTTTTGCGTACTGCGGTATTTTAATGTCGTTTCTTGCATGGTTGTGGCAAGCACTGAGAAAAGAAAAAAATGCAGAGCTGCGAATATTGTTGATCGCTATATTTAGCGCCTTTTGCGGCTATTTGTTGAATGACTTTTTCAGCTTCAGCGTTGTGAGCGTTTCACCCACATTCTGGGCGCTCATGGGCTTGACCATTGCCTTAAAAAGAACCTATGCGGGCTGCGGCGGGGCAACATGCACTGCAGGGCAATCGGTTTAATTGCTTTGCCCTTTTCTTTTAAATTGTTTACAATTGCTTATGACCGAGGGTAAAAAGCCACAGCAAATATTGTTTGTCATTCGGTACTTCCATCCATTTATTGGCGGGCTTGAGAAAAAAGTTTTCAATCTTGCCCTCGCCCTATCTGGCGCCGGCTTAAAAATCACCATCGTTACCAGCAGATTTTCGCTGTCCTGGCCAAAAAAAGAATTTCTTCACGGTATTGAAATAATCCGCCTGCCTTCACCACGCATCAAGATAGCAGGTGCCTGCATATATCTTGCTGCTCTAAGCATCTATCTGTGGCGGCATCGATGCGCTTTTGATATTATCCATGCCTTTCAGGTGGGGTATTCATCGTCCTGTGCTGTAACCGCGGGGGGTCTTCTTAAAAAAAAAACCGTGCTCACCCTTTCAAGCAGCGGCAGCGGCGGCGATGTGCTGCGGCACCGGCGCTCGATATGGGGAAGATTTTTTCTCCGTTGCTGCCTCAAAGCCTCCTGCATAGTAACGCTTCATGAAAAAATGCGGGACGAAATTACCTCGCTGCAGCCTGCTCGCTTCATAAAAATCATACCAAATGGCGTTGATACGGCCGTGTACCGGCCCAGCCCGGACCGCAGGCTGGCTCGGCTGCAACTGGGCATTGCACCCGATGCCCGGCTCATCCTGTATGCTGGCAGATTGTCAGCAGAAAAGGGGGTGGATTTTTTACTGCAGGGCTTCAGTGTCCTGCAGCCCTGCCCTTCTATCCGTCTTTGGTTATATGGAGATGGCCCGGAGCGCGCAAGCCTTGCGCGCCGTATTAACGAGCTTGGCCTCCAGGCTGCGGTTCGACTCAATGCTGCTACAGATACTATGTCTGCAGTACTTCAGGCTGCGGATCTTTTCATCATGCCCTCGAAGTTTGAAGGAATGTCGAATGCCGTCCTTGAAGCAATGGCCTGCGGAGTGCCGGTCATTGCGACCGATGTGCCGGGTAACCGCGAATTAATTGTGCCTAACAAGACGGGGCTGCTGGTGCCATACGGCGATGCTGCCGCACTGAGCAGAGCAATTATCAGCGTTCTTGATAATTCCGAACTGGCCGGGCTGCTGAGCGAAAATGCCCGCAATCAGGTTGTCAGACAGTACCTCAGCGCGGATACAATGGAGCTGCATAAGCAATTATATGCGGGGCTGGCCGCCAGTGCGGCAGGCCGGGAGATGCCTGCATGAAGGCCCTTAGCCGGTTTGCCGGCATCTATGGTTCCGGGGATATTCTCGGAGTATTGAGGAAATTTATTCACAGCTTCGAATATGCGGACATCGATTACCGGTTTTTCAACGGAATCAGCTTTCCGCCAAAATCAGTCTGTTTTATTTTATCTGAAAAGTGCAATCTCCGGTGCAGAATGTGCGATATCGGCCGGGCCGGCGGCAAGGAAGCCTCAGGACTGGTGCAGGCCATCAGCTCCGGACCCGAGACAATGGAGCTTGAAAACTGGCGCGCAGTCATAGGTGATCTGGCAAAGTTTGTCCCCCGGCCGCTGATCCTGCTGACGGGAACGGAACCTTTTGTGTCGCCGCTTGTTGACGGCGTAATTGCCAGTGCAGTGGCGGCGGCTCTGCCGCTGCATATAACTACAAATGGCGTTCTGCTTGAGCAGCATGCCGAACGAATTGCAGAGCTCTGCACTACCCCTTTTGCTGTTGATATTACGGTTTCCCTGGACGGGCCGCCAGAGGTGCATGATTATATCAGAGGGGTCCCGGGGGTCTATGAAAAGGCTGTTCGGGGCATTCAGGCAGTGGCTGCGGCCCGAAAAAAGCTCGGGAGGCGCTTTCCGAGGGTCGGCATTACCTGTACGGTTTCAAACCATAACAGCGCTCACCTGGAGTCCTTTGTTGCCGGACTGGCGGAGTTGAACCTGCCTGTTGATGCCATAACATTCAATCATCTCTGGTTTAAAGATGAGCAAATTGCCAGCGAGCATAACAGGCGCCATGGCGATCAGTTTCCGGTTGCACAAGACAATAGCAGCGGAATTGATTTTTCCTCCATTAATATGCCGGGCGTGCGTGATCAGTTGAGCCGGATACGGCGGCGGTTCGGCGATCGCTACAGGATCCATCAATTTCCGGATTTGTCGCAACCTGAAGCGGAATCCTATTATGGAGCTACCAAAAAATTTGTATTTTATGATCACTGCACCGCGCCATGGCGCAATGTTGCCGTGACGCCCCATGGCCGGGTAATTCTCAGCCCCCTGTGTTTTTTCGGGGACATCGGCAATGTACGGAAGGAAACTTTTCATGAAATATGGAATGGGTCCCGGATACGTGAGCTGCGAAAAATGTTGCGGAAAGAAAAGGCTTTTCCGGCATGCAGCCGGTGCTGTATGCTGTTCGGGTCCCGTCCAAAATTCTATAAATTAAAGGATTGGCTCCTGTGAAATTTCGATTACTGCAATTTCTTACCTGTCCCTGCTGTGGCGAGCCGCTGCATATTACGGTTACCCGTGAACGCACATTTGATCGTCCGGCCTGGACACCGGCCCAAAAATGTTCTCCCTGCGCTCTTTCGATCCATGATCCCGCTTGCGGTGAACAATGCCTGGAGTGTTCCATGCGAGAGGTAGTTTCAGGAAACCTCACCTGCGCCTGCGGCTGCGTGTATCCGATCATAGACTCCGTGCCGGTTCTGATCCCCGGGCAGGCAACTCGCGGAAGCGATATCGGAGCGCATGTTCACGAGCAGAGCCGTAAAACCAGCCAGCGCTTCGGCTATGAATGGACACGCTATCCTGACTACTTTTACGATGAAGAAATAAAAATCTTTTTCGAGGAAACGCAGTTGGCGCCGCAGGAACTCAGCGGGAAACTGGTTCTTGATGCAGGCTGTGGGATGGGGAGATTTACGCGCGTAGCCGGTGCTCATGGCGGCGAGATAATCGGTGTTGATTTAAGTGAAAGCGTTTACAAAGCCCATGCGCTTACGAAGGATTTTGCTAATGTGCATATTATACAAGGAGACTTACTGCGGCTGCCATTTCGGGATGCAGTATTTGACATCGTGTACAGCCTCGGTGTTCTGCACCATACTCCCTCAACCAAAAAGTCATTTGAAGCAGTGGCAGGCAAGCTGAAAAAAGGGGGGCTGCTGTCGATCTGGGTATATGGCACCGCCGGACACTATGAGAATTTTAAAACCAACCCCCTGCGCGCTGAACGGTCCCGCTACCTGCAATCTGATTTTGCCAAACGCATGTACTGGCTGCTGGTTCTGCTGCGGGAAAAAATTTCAAACGGCATTAGATGCATCACCATATTCCTGCCCCACAGGCTTCTGTACCGGCTCTGCTACGGGCTTGCCCTGCTGGGAAAAATTCCTCTTGTAAAATATTGTACTTTTTCAGCGCATGCAGACTGGCGGGTGCGCCTGCTTGAAAATTTCGACTGGCTAGCCCCACCCTTTCAATATCATCATGCAAAAGAAGAGGTGCTAAAATGGTATACCGATGCGGGATTTGATATGCAAGGTATGCTTCAGCATGGATTTATTCCAAAAGTGGGCGTGCGCGGCGTAAAAAAACAGCACTGATGCGGTTCAGTGGCAGTGCGCACACATGAATCGTCTGTGCCTGTCGTGTATACATTCCCTCTACAACAAAAAACCTTCACCCCTGTGGGGGGTGTATACCGACCAGGCATGAAGAGATACTGATTTACCTTGACACCCAATCACCTTCGTCCTATAGTCGCGGCATCACAACGCACGTTCCCAGCAACCAGCCCGTAGCCACAACAAGACAGAGTCACGCTAAAAAGACAATTGGCAGTAATGACCATGACAAAAAGCAAGGGCTTAATTCCGCTGCTTGCAGCTGTATTTTTTATTTTTTTTCTTATTTCCTACCTTCTGTACCCCTGCAGGATTTACTTCTTTGACGCCATTATCTATGCTGCAGTTGTAGACGGCAGCGAAACAGGATTGTTTGATGCAAATCATTTACTGTGGCTTTCCGCAGGAAGATTTTTCTATATCTTGTCTCATGCCCTCGGCTCGGACAGAGGCGGGTATGAAACGCTCCAATTGCTGAATAACATTATTGGTGCAGCGGGAATTTCGCTGTTTTTTTTGTTTTTAGTGCGATTAAAATGCAGCATTTTTTCATCAGCCATCAGCGCAGTCATGCTTGGCTTTTCATATGGCTATTGGTGGCGCAGCAGCGATGCGTTAATGTATCCCGCAAGCGTTGTTTTTATTATGCTAAGCTACTTTCATCTGATTTTTTACGCCCAGGACCGCAAAGTTTACAATCTGCTGCTCATAAGCATCTTCATCAGCATGGCCATCCTTTTTCACCAGACCAATATTCTTTTACTTCCTTTCTCCGTCTGGATAATTCTAGCCCCTGATACTGCACTGGAAAAAAAGGGGCGTTTCAAGCATGTACTGGTTCACACCCTGCTGCTCTGTATGCTGGTGGTCGTACCCTACCTTGTTGTGATGCAATCGCTGGATAAGCTTGCTGATTTCAAGACAGCCCTTTCCTGGCTTCTGGGATATGGCGCCAGTGCGTCAAATAATACTTTTTCTAATGCAAATTGGACATTTTCTTCTGCAAATATTTTCACGGCCGCCCGATCAATAATTAATGCAATCTGGCATGAAGGCTACAAACGATACATTCACGATTCGGCAGCGCAGTTGTTCTTTTCAGGGCTTTCGATTTCTTCCAAGCTTATATTTGTTTTTGTATTTCTCTATTGTGTACGCACAAGAAAATTCTGGCACAGCAATGCCCTGATTATAAAAATATCTGTTGTGTTGTGTGTGTCCTACGCACTCCTGTTTACCTGGTGGCTTCCCTTCAATATCGACTATTGGATTTGGATTCTTATACCAATATTTGTTTTATTGTGTTTAGGAACTGCAAACATACTTGCACGCATTTCGGGCAAAAAAAAATATTTATTTAAGATTGCACTACTGTACATAGTGCTATCGATTCTTTCATTGAATTTTTCTTCCGGCATTTATCCTCAATCTCTCGAAGAAAATAATCCTGATATGCAGATCGCCCGCTTTATAGGAACCTATGTACATAAAGGAACTGTTGTCATGGCTGGCATGGGTGACTGGTATCGGGGCAAGGTTTATATCCCGGAGTTCGTTAAGGTCCCCCGATTATCCTTTGATTTATGTATGCTCAACTATAAGCAAAAGGATGCGGGATTGGATTTTTTCGAAAAAGAACTTTATTATGCCATGATATACAATAGCCCCGCATACCTTCTGTCCGGTTTTCTTGATAACCCTCAATTTTATTCGGCTGTGCGCGATACCTGGGGAGTGGAGAAAAAAGATATTGATGCAATCTTTCAATTTTACGATCAAAAAAAAATTGCCGTGTATGAGAAAGAAAAAATAACCCTGTACATGTTATTGCCAAAAAAGGATAGTCCCCCCTACAATATCATGCTTGGCTTTTATTTGTTGAACCGGAAAATTTACGGGGATGCTATTGCAAACCTTGAAAAAGGATTGAATTCAAAGTTTATCTTCGATGTTAATATTATGTCCTCACTCATACAAGCGTACTGGCTATCAGGCCAAAAAGAGCAGGCTGATAAAATGTATGCCACGGCGCAGAAATTTCATCCTGATTCTTCAATAAAATTAAAGCAATTT
>Ga0073936_10003500_pt1 | contig 22424 bp, 13 predicted proteins | sample AliMusrvi5mmetaG_FD_87041 | JGI IMG/M metagenome (GOLD analysis project Ga0073936, IMG submission 87041) | Freshwater lake bacterial and archeal communities from Alinen Mustajarvi, Finland, to study Microbial Dark Matter (Phase II) - Alinen... | ecosystem: Environmental > Aquatic > Freshwater >... | reverse complement strand
TCCTCGAATTGGATCGGCTGGGTCTTGGTGTAGTTCTTCCGGCCCTCGGGCAAGGGCTGCTCAGAACCACGTTCTTGCAGGTCGGGGCATCGACACCGGTGGTCAGAAGCTGGGAGGTTGTTAGAATGGTAGGCGTCGTGGTGTCCACGTCCTGAAAGCGCCCGAGGTGGCCGCGTCCGATGTCTCCTTCGTCGGAAGTGACGCGGCACACATAGTCGGGATAGTCCTTGGCTTGTTGCAGTCCGTCTCCTGCGGTCTTCCAGATGCCCTTGGCCTCCACCACGCCAAGAGGGAAATTGCGCTGATAGCATAGCAGGTAGTCGGCTCGCTTGGGCGGCTTGCGGATGAAGCCCTTGCCGACCGGGATGATCCTGCCGTCGGCGATGGTCCGCTGCTCGGCAATGCTGTGCGGCTCCGAATCCCAACCGGCCCGCTGGAGGGCGGGGACAACGAACTTCCGGCAGGTATCGGCTTCGGTCATGGGCATTGCGGCAACATGGCTGGCACCTTAAGTAGCGGAAACCGTAACCCGGTGCCAGCCCGAATGCAAGCAACTGTCGAAAGTCAAGGGGAATAGGGGAAATCGGTCCAAAAACCGCCCAATCTGTCCCCGAATGGCGGCTGCTCCGTGAACTTTGCGGCGATGTCGTTGAGTTGCGCCGCGGCGATCACAGTGCCCGCCGCCTGGAACTGGAACGCGCCCGCGTCGCCGCCGCCGAACGCGAAGCGGATATGAAGTGGAAACGCAAAATCGCCATCGGCCTGGAAACCCTGGAACAGGGGATCGGGAGAAATCCGGAGGCAAAAGCCGCTTTCAAGGCATTATCTGATCTTTTTCGTCATCCATTCGATCCCACGGAAGCCGGGTGAATGCGCCCTCATGCCGCCTTATCCACGGCTTCCATGGGACCAAAATCCAATGGTGCATCCTCTTCGCCTTGGGCCGGACGATCTCTCCGCAGAATCCGAAATGGCGCTTGGAATTCGTTTGCTTTTCCTCTTCGTCTCGCTAGAGTCATCCAACAACGACAGAACAACTCTCAGAAAACACAGCGATGAAAACAAACACCCTACTCGCCGCCCTGAGCCTTGCGCTGGGCGCTGCCATCGCGCTGCCGGCAGGGGCGCAACAAGTCCTGCCCCGACCCGAGCAGCCGTTCAAAGGCACGATTGGCCGCACGCCCAAGGAGTCCATGCCGGACTTCCCCAAGCCCATCGAAGCGCCGAAAGGCGCGCCGAACATTCTCGTCATCCTAACCGATGATGTGGGCTTCGGAGCGTCCTCCACCTTCGGCGGGCCGATTCCCACGCCGACGATGGACCGGTTGGCGAAGAACGGACTTCGCTACAATACGTTTCACACCACGGCACTGTGCTCGCCGACGCGCGCGGCGTTGCTGTCCGGGCGCAATCATCACTCGGCCAGCACCGGCGTCATCATGGAATTGGCCACGGGTTTCCCAGGCTACAATTCGCTGATGTCGAAGAACTGCGGGACATTCGCGGAAATCCTCAAACAGAATGGTTACAACACGTCCTGGTATGGCAAGAACCACAACGTCCCGGATTGGCAGACCAGCCAAGCCGGGCCGTTCGACTTGTGGCCGACCGGGCTGGGCTTTGAATATTTCTACGGCTTCATTGGGGGCGACACGAGCCAGTGGAATCCGGCGATCTACGAGGGGACCAAACCTATCGAGCCGCCGCATGACGCGAAGAATTACTTCTTCGACGATGACATGGCCGACCATTGCATCAACTGGATTCGGATGCAGCACGCGACCGCGCCTAACAAGCCGTTCCTCGCCTACTATGCGACGGGCACGGCCCACGCGCCGCATCACGCGCCGCGGGAGTGGATCGCGAAGTTCAAGGGCAAGTTCGACCAGGGCTGGGACAAGGTGCGGGAGGAAACGTTCGCGCGGCAGAAGGCGCTCGGCATCATCCCGGCGGACGCGAAGCTGACGGAGCGTTCGGAGGGCATTCCCGCGTGGGACAGCTTGAGCGCCGACCAGAAGAAGGTGTTCGCCCACATGATGGAAGTCTATTGCGCGGCGCTCTCACACGCCGACAACGAGATGGCCCGCATCCTCGACACCATCAAAGCGCAGGGAGAACTGGACAACACACTCGTGATTTACATCCAGGGCGACAACGGCGCGAGCGGCGAAGGCGGCATGCAGGGATTGCTCAACGAGATGACGGTGTTCAACGCCATCCCCGAGGACATGAAGGAAGTCCTGCGCCGCATGGACGAACTCGGCGGGCCGACCACCTTCAACCACTACCCGGTCGGTTGGGCGCATGCGATGGACACGCCATTCCAATGGTGCAAGCAGATCGCCTCGCACTTCGGCGGCACGCGCAACGGCATGGTCATCTCCTGGCCCGCGCGCATCAAGGACGTGGGCGGCATCCGCTCCCAGTTCTGCTCGGTCATTGACATCATGCCCACGCTGCTCGAAGCCGCCGGCGTGCCCGCGCCGACAAGCATCAACGGGGTGGAGCAGAAACCCATCGAAGGCACGAGCCTGATCTATACATTCGATGATGCCAAAGCGCCGTCGAAACACACGACGCAGTATTTCGAAATGTTTGGCAACCAAGGCATCTACCACGACGGTTGGGTCGCCTGCACGACGCCGGGGGTTGCGCCGTGGGACACGGCAGCCGAGTCGCAGGGGCGGTTGCCTTCCGTCCTCGACTACAAGTGGGAACTCTACAAGGTCAGCGAGGATTTCTCCGAAGCGAGCAACCTTGCGGCCAAAGAACCGGCGAAGCTCAAACAGATGCAGGATCTCTTCCGGTTTGAGGCGGAGAAATACCATGTTCTTCCAATCGAGAACGGCCGGATCACCCGCTTCGATGTGAACATCCGGCCCAGCCTGACGCGCGGGCGGGACGAGTTCACCTATTACCCCGGCCTGGTGCGCATCCCCGAGGGCGCGGCACCGGACACCAAGAACAAGTCCTGGCAAGTCAAGGCCGACGTCGTGATTCCCACGGGCGGCGCGGAAGGTATGTTGCTCACGCATGGCGGACGTTTCTCCGGGTGGGGTTTTTACCTGCTCAATGGCAAACCAGTCTTCAACTACAATCTCGCAGGTGTCGCCCACTACAACATTGCCGGCAACGACAAGCTCACGCCGGGTGCGCACTCCATCGTCTATGACTTCAAGTATGATGGCGGTGGCCTCGGCAAAGGCGGCACCGGCACGATTCAAGTGGACGGCAAGACCGTGGCCACCGGTCGCATCGAACGCACGCTGGCCTTCCGCCTGTCGCTCGACGAGACGCTGGATTGCGGCGAGGACACAGGCACGCCGGTTTGCGAGGACTACCACGTCCCGTTCAAGTTCACCGGCGACCTCAAGCAGGTGGTGATCGACCTGAAGCCCGAGCCATTGAGCGCGGACGACGACGCCAAGTTGAAAGCAGGCAAAGCCGCCATCCATGCGTCGGAGTGATTCGCTTGTGAAGCACGCGGGCTGCTCCGGTGAGCGGCCCGCGACTTCAACAGCGAAAACCACCCCCACCACTGAAACCACTCACTGATAACTGATAACTCCACCAGCCAAAGAAACCACACCACCATGGACATGAAACACCAGCATCGGACACTTCTCAACGTGTCGTTCATCGGAGTCCTGGCGCTCGGCCTGTTGAGCGCCAGCGCGATCGCGAAGGACATTAGTATTCAGGGTCGCACAACTGAGTTGGGCACCATTCCTGCGTTCCATCCCGAACACGGTTTGGGTAGCCTGCAGGGGTACTTGGACCCCAAGGCGATTCCCAACAGCCTCGCCCTGATTCCACCGCCGCCGGCCCCTGGCTCGGCCGCCTTCGCGCTCGATGAGGAGGTCGCCCGCAACTCGTTCGCCTTGCGCGGTACGCCGCGCTTTGCCCTGGCGGCCGCCGACTTCGATCTGAAATTGCCGCACTTTGTGGCTGACTTCTCATGCGCGCTCAACGCCCAGATCACCAAGGAGGACTGCCCGTATTTATATAACTTGCTGTGTCGCTCATTCAGTGATATCGGCATGTCAACCTACGCCGCGAAGAATTTTTACAAACGCGCAAGGCCCTTCCAACAGAATGGCGAACCCCTCGCCGTGCCGGAAGCGCGAACTTTCCTCGAAAAGGATCCTTCCTATCCGTCGGGCCATACCGCCCTCGGCTGGGGCTTTGCCCTCATCCTCAGTGAACTTGCGCCGGAGCGCGCCGATGCAATCCTCGCCCGCGGCCGGGCGTTTGGCGAGAGCCGCATCGTCTGCAACCATCATTGGTTTAGCGACGTGGTGTGGGGCCGGGCGATGGGCGCGGCGACCGTGGCGCGATTGCACGCCGATCCGACCTTCCGCGCGGATATCGAGGCCGCCAGGGCCGAAATGGCGGCGATTTGCGCCAAAGGTCTGCCGGCGACTTTCGATAGCAAGACGGAAGCCGCGGCACTCGCCCTGGGATTCCAAGCCAGCAGCGTGAGCGCCATCGACATCCTGCTAGAGCCGGACGCGACGATGCTTAAACATGCCGCCGCCAACAACGCGCGCCTGCTCAAAGCATACCCGCAGGGTTTTGCGCTGGATGCGACACACGCGCCGCACATCACGATGCTTCAATGTTTCGTGCGCACGGCGGACCTCGACAAGCTTTATGCCGCCGAGGAAAAGGTGCTCGCCGCGGCCAACGTCTCCGCGATGAAGCTGGAAGCGTTCAAGTGCTACTACATCCCGACGGGTAGCGGGCTGGGGGTCGCCGGCATTTGCGCGAGGCCGACGCCGGAAATCCTCAAGCTGCAAGCCGACATCATTGCCGCCGCGAGTCCGTTTAACTTGCGCGACGGACCCATCGGCGCGTTCACCGCCGGGCACGATGATCCCGCCATCGATGCGGCCATCATCAAGTATGTGTCCACATTTGAACAGCTGGGAGCAGGCGAGCACTTCAATCCGCACGTCAGCACCGGCAACGCGCCGACCGCCTTGCTCGACCAGATGACCGTTGAACCATTCGAGTCGTTCACGTTCTCGCCCGCCGGCGCCGCCGTCTATCAACTCGGCCCCTTCGGCACCGCGGCGAAAAAACTCAAGGAATGGGACTTGAAGCCTTGAGCCACCGGAGCAACGAAAAAATTCGTTGGTGAAACACTCGGACTGGTCCGTGTCGGGCCGGCCAGCGACTTCACCAGCGAAAGCAACCGTTCGTTGCCAGCGGACTGTCAACGACAGTTGCAGCCACGATTAGACGCTGACGAAGGCCCATCATGCCTGACTGGCAACTCACGGCCACCATGGGTCTCGAGTGAGGGTAGGGGGCTATTCACCTCGATGGCACTGTGGGGGTGACGGAGTTTGATATAGTTTGGTCGTATCAGCCTGCTGCTCAAGCTCTTCGTCGGTCAGGCAAGAAAGCCTGAGTCAAAAGGAATTACTTGTCGTGGCCGTGACCTGCACGGCGAGACCAACACGATCCGACAACGCATATCCTGCCATTCATCACGCGGATCCCGCCATGCCGGCGGTTCTTGGTTGTTAGCCCGCGCGAAAATGCCCACCTTGCAACGGTGTAAGGATGATTGAAGGGCCGGCGGCCGTGATGACCGTGGCGCGCCAAGCCGTCAACCCGGCTTGCTGCCGGGTTGGTGAATTCCAGCTCCTCTGCATTCATCCACCCACCCGCTTATGAACCTGGTTTCCAAACGCCTCGCCACTTTGCTCTGGAGCAGCCTGATTGTGTTAGCCATGCCCGCGCCCGCGGCGGTCGTCACGGCCAATTTTGCTTCCGCCACCACGGTGCCGGTGACCGCCGCGGGTTACACCGGCACGGGCAACACGGTGAATTTCACCCTGAGCTATCGGCGGAGTGGAGCGCGACCTTGCAACCGGGAAGCTGGCATGACGTGCCGGACACTGGAACGGATGGCCGGCACTTTTTCAGCGTGCCAGCGGGTCAACCGCGGATGTTCCTGCGGTTGAAGGTGATCGTTGAGTATTCCATCAACGAAATGAAAGATCACAAGTGGCGAGAGTCGGGAGTGCGGGAGCTTGCTATCGTTGCGGGCTGCGGCAGCTTGCTGCCGGGGCTGGAACTGCGAAATGCAATAGGGGGAAGACCGGAGATCACGCCGCGGAAGCCCGCGGTGTTGATTCGCCCGCCCGTGGCAAGCCGCGACCGCAGCCGTCCCGGATGGCGAACGCAGGCGCTGCGGTGGTTCGCGGGAACTTTCCTGTTGTTAGGATCCGCCCACGCTGCCACCACGACCGTCACCCGCAGTCTCGGCAGTGCGGACAGCGGCACGTTTGTGGCCGGCGGATCGTTTCAATCATGGATTGCCAAAGGATCGCTGCCCATCGGGTCGATCCTGCGATCGGTTGCGGTGGATGCGCGGCTCGAAAGCACAAATAACGGGAACTGGGCGGAAGACTTGACGGTGATGATCGATCCGACGCCGCTGGCGCCGGGAGGCGATAGTATTTTGTCGATCGGCAATGGCGATCGCACGGGGCCGAATCCGGCCTTGACGTGGGCGAACGGGTATGGCGGGCCGGGCACCTCGGTGACCGACACCAAGAGCGCCCCCGCGGATTTTCCCGCCACCCTCGACCTGCACAATGCGGAAGTGTTCATCGGCAATACTTGGGGTGGCCCCACGACCGGCGGCACCTGGTCGGGAATCGTGAGTATCTCATACGATTCACCGGACCTGGCATTGCTCAAGACGTTTGGTCTGCCCGGCTACCCGGCGCTGATCCATGGCACCAACATCACGTGGAACCTGCCCTACGGGGCTAACCTAACCGGCCTGGCACCGGCCTACACGCTGTCCTCAGGCACCTGCGACAAGCCTTCCGGCTCGATGCAGAACTTCACCACCCCGCAGACCTACACCGTGACCGACGGCACGGTCGTCAATATCTACACGGTGACCGTGGTGATCGAGCCGGCACGGAGCGCGATCCAGGTGAATATCGACACCGAGACGCGAATTGGATTGGCGGGGCCGGCGGGCAACCTCGGGGCCACCTGGAATCAGGTGATAGGCCAGCCGCCGTTGACGGCGAGCGGCCTGTTGGATTCAGCCGGAGCCGCGACCACGGTGGGATTCACCTGCGACGCGAGCAATGTGGACACATGGGGTGAACCGGCATTGAGGCTGTTGAAGAGTGGGGCCTTCCAGTGGAATTGGGACGACGCCTATCACCTGGTGCTCAGCGGCCTGACGCCGCGCCGGCCGTATTCGCTCTATCTCGCCAGCTTCCATCCGAACGAACTCGGCGGCAGGTCCGTGTTTTCGACCGCCAACGCGACAACGACGGTCGGCACCCAGATCGCCGACACCGGTGGCCCGGATGGCAACGCCAGCACCTGGGTGTCAGGCGTGAACTGTGTATGGTTCGATAACATCGTGCCGGATGCGAACAATCAAATCACCATCACCATCGTCGGCGACAGCGGCACCAATGCAAAGCGCGCCTACCTCAACGGTTTCCAGTTGGTGTATGAGGGGGCGTTGGCGCCGCAGCAACTAACAGCCACGCCGGGCAACGCGCAGGTCGGCTTGACGTGGTTGCCGTGGGACGGCGCGACGGGTTACCGGGTGAAGCGCTCGCTGACGAGCACCGGCGGATACACGACGATTGCCACGGTATTCGGCCTTTCGTTTACCGACAACTCGGTGGTCAATGGCACGACGTATTATTATGTCGTGTCAGCCGTGACGTCACTGGGTGAGAGTGTGAACTCGGCCGAGGTGAGCGCACTGCCGGCAAAGAGCGCGGCCAAGGACATGCTGACCTTCGGTCCCGGCGCGGTGGTCGTCGGCAACGATATCTTCTGGACCGTGGCAGCGGGAACCACCGTGACGAGCTTGGCACCGATTCTAACAGTCCAGCCTTTGGCCGCATGCAGTCCGCCGTCTGGGACGAATCGCAATTTCACGACCCCGCAAACCTACACGGTCACCGCCGAGGACGGGACCAGCAAGATGTACCGCGTGACCATCGACATGGCAGACAGCACGCAAACCACGAATCTCATCACGGGTTTCAGCTTTCCGGGGCTGGGAAACGCGACGATTTCCGGCAACTGGATCCGCCTGAGCGCTGCTGCGGGCACGCCCGCCACGGCATTGGCACCAACGTATGTTCTAGCAGCCGGTGCGACCTGCACGCCCGCCTCCGGCAGCAGCCGTGACTTCACCAACCCGCAGCTGTACGTAGTCACCGGTTCGGACGGAACGAAGCGCATGTACACCGTGGTCGTGCAACCGACGGTAACGTTGAGCTTGTCCGGCAGCCCGCTGGCCGAGGCTGGCGGAGTGGCGACCGTAACAGCTAATCTATCAGCCCAGCATGGCCGTGATGTCACGGTGCAACTGGCGTTTTCCGGGACGGCTGTAATGTTAGATAACTATACGTGTTCGGCCACCAGCATCGTGATTGCGGCCGGACAAACGGGCGCGTCGATCATGCTGACCTCGGTGCCGGATACGGTCTATCAGGCAACGGCGAAGACGATCGTGGTGGATGCCAGTGCGTCGTACAACGCCACCCTGGCATCGCCCCAACAGGTAACGGCGGTGATCACGGAGGATGATCCGGTGCCCCTGTTTCCGCTGAGTGCGGGCCAGCGCGGCATGGTGGCGTGCCGGGACCTCCCCGCAATCAGCTACGATGCCTATCTGCCGCCAAGCTATTCGTCCGATGGCACGCCCTTGCCCATCATCTATACGTTCAATCCCGGCGGCGGAGGGATGGTTGCGGATCTGCAAAACGTCTGCGCCAGTCTGCAAATCATCCTGATCGGCATCATCAATTCATCGAATGACACAACTGACGACGTGATCCAGCGCGACACCTATGCCGTGGCACGGGATGTGCGGCAGCGCTTGGTATATGATCCCACGGCGGAATTGGCCGGTGGATTTTCCGGCGGCGCGGTGGTGGCATACCAGTTTGCCCGTTTCCGCCCCAAGCACACGGCGGGAGTTTTGGCCATGGGCGGCTGGTTGGAGCTTCCCGACGGTGCCCTGCCGAGCGAGACTTTGCCGGCTGGCTTGTTGGTCGCGCGCACCACCGGCAACACGGATTCCGGCGGCAATGCATGGCTCGGGCATGACGGTCTGTATCTGGGGAGCTGGAATGACGTGGTGAAGGACTGGTCGTTCACCGGCGGCCACCAGGTGGCGCCGGCCGACATACAGAATGCCGCGCTCAGTTGGATCCTCAACACGCGGGTCAAGGCCGCTGCCAATGACCGCGCCACGGCGCTCACCCAAGGGAACTCCTGGCGCGCAAGGATCGCAGCCGGCGATCGCCAGGCCGTGCTGCGTGAAGCCGTGGCCGTGCTGATGAGTCAACCGCGGAGTTGGTTCGCGTATCAGGCGCAATTGGTCCTCGACCAACTGATGGCCGACCAGTCGTTCCGGTTGCTGGATACGGCAAATCTCGCGCAAGGCGGGCTGGCGCGCAATGTGTTCTATTATTCCGCCTGGGGCGCCGCGTTGAACAGCGACTGGCAGAACTACGACTCGGCGATGAAGGCGCTCGCCGGCATCACCAGTGCCGACACTTACCTTTCCAACGAGATATACGCGTTGTTGGGTCTAGCTGGCTACCCCGTGCCGGTGCTGCGCATCACGCAAGCCGCGGGCCAGCTGGGATTTTCCATCAACAAGGACACTCTGGGCCTGACCTACACCATGCAAACGTGTCCCAACCTGGCCAGCGGTGTTTGGCAGGATATGCCGTGCATCCCCGTCGAGACCAACACCGCGTGGTCCACCAACGTGGTGCCGCCGACGGGTGCGAAGAACGGTTTCTATCGGGTTCGCGTCACGCCCTCGCGCAACGCGGTGCCGTGACCGAGCCGGTGATGATCACGTCGTCCTCAAGGCATGCGTATTCTCACGCAACAGGCGATGCCCCGGTCCGCGATGCCAGCTGTGTTAGGTCGAGTGGAACTCAGGGATGACTCTCCAGGCAGAGGTTGTTCAAGGTGTGACCACGAGGCGGCAGAATTTCACCGTGCCGCTGGGCAACGTATAAATCACCCTGGTCGGATCACTTGTGTTGATGCTCGCGTTGGGCGGCACAATATTTGTCCAAGTGCTCAGGTTGTCGGAGACTTGGACCATCCACGAAGTGATTGTGGCGGTGGGGTCGAGTGGCCAGGTGACCGTTCTAACACCTGCGGTGGTGACCACGGCAGGATTGGCGGTGAAACCGGCCGGCGCCCCCATGAAGTACTCCACGCCGTTGCTGACGCCGTCGTTGTCGAAGTCGAGATTTGCCGGCTGGCCGCCGGCGTGGGTGTTGGCCCAGTTCTCATATGGGGAGCCGCTGCTAGTGACAGTTAGAATCACGCTGTTGCCGCCGCTGATGGAAACGACGCCCAACCCGCCACTGGCCACGCCATTCCCACCGGTGTAAAGCGGCGTGGGGTTGACGCTGCCGCTGATCGTGCCAGCGCTGACCAAGGTATAGACCCCCGCGCCCAAGGCAGTGCCTGGCACCACGACGGTGAACTGATTGCCACCGAGGGTGAGGGAAACTTCTGTGATTGTTAGAGACGGATGCGTGGCGTCGTTGCCGGAAGAAGCCCCCGCCCATGTTAGAACCATCGGTGCCGCCCCCATGGCGACGGTACCGCCTGCGGTTCCTGCGATCGTGGCCGCAGTGCTGCCCGCCACGGTGCCCGTGCCACTGGCGCTCAGCGCGCTGGTATTCCACGTGTAAGTGGCTGATGCGGCCGTGAGTGCACTCACATCAAATGTTGAGCCGGCGGCAAGGTTGACACTGGAGGCCGCAGCCAGCGAACCGCCCGTGCCCAGCATCAGGGTGCCGGCGTTGACGGTGGTGGCACCGGTGTAAGTCTGGCCACTGGTTAGGGTCAGCGTGCCCAGGCCGTCCTTGCTCAAACCGCCATCGGCGGTGGCACCCAAACCGGAGTCATGCAGGAGGGTCGCTGCCACCGTTTCATTCAGGCCGTTGGTGTGAATCCTGGCACCGCCGGCCTTGATGTTGGCGACAACGGATGCCGGCATGAAACCGGCATCCGGGTTGGTGACCAATGCCTTTAGTGTGCCGCCGTCAAAATTGAAGGTGACGCTTCCCGTGCCCGGCGTGATGCTCCGCATGTCCATGAGGCTGGTGCCGCCCAGATTGAAGACCGCCGCGCTGGCTTGGCCGGTGATGGTCTTGTTGGCCGCCCACAGGACTTCTCCGCCTGTTAGATTGAATGTTGTCGCGCCGCCGTTGCCGACGTTGTTGTTATTGTTGCCTCCTGCCAGGAACAACCCGCCGGAGATATCGAAAGTGCAAAGTCCCATATCCGACCAGTTGAAGCCGCCGAGCTTGCCACTGGACATCGAGATATGGGCACCGGTATTCGACCGCCAATCTCCGTTCCGGTTGGCGGAGTTCTTGTAGTTATCCCTATTGACCAAGCTGCCGCCCTCGACGGTGATGGAGGAGTTGTTTTCAAAGTAAACCCGCCACGGCACGATGTTGTCGCCTTTGACGTCGACAGTGCCACCTGCGCCCGTTCGGAGGTAACGGTCAAATCCGAGGTAGATCAACGCCGTATCCTGCAAGGTGAGTGTGCCCGAACCGATGGTGCCGACGTTGAGATAATATCCGCCAGGGTCCGAGCCCGTATCGGCAAGACCGGTGGTGAGCAAGCCGGCGCTTGCGGCGAGGGTCAAGTTCGCGCCGCTGTTCACATTAACGACGCCGCCGACGCCGGAAGCGTTATTGAGTTTGAGCTGCCCCGCTCCGGACAGCGTGACTCCCTGCGATCCTGAGAGGGTGAGGGTACCGGCATGGACACCACCGGCATCAATGGCGGCGTTGGCAGGTTCGGTGATGGCATCAAAGGTGGCGGTGTTGGTCGGACCGTTGGCGCCGTCCCAGGGCGTGGTTGAGCCTGCCCCTCCCCACGTAAGGTCCGTGGCATCCCACGGCCCCGCCGCTCCTCCGCTCCAATTGTAAACTGCCGCCCGCGCTGACGAAGCGCAAGCCAACACTGCGAGCGGGATAACAACAGCGCGATTGAAGAGCGAGTGATATGGATTAGGTTTCATTGGGGGGCTTCTACGATGATTTGACGCTCCAATCACGGAATCTCACCCAACTAAGGTGACAACATATCTTCATTCCTGTCATTGGAATACTGGCTTTGTTGCAGGGTTGCGGCCGGTGGGCAAGAAAAAAAACGACATTTTTCCGACCGAACTTCTTGAAGTTTGAACGAGAGTTGGTGCCTTCTCCGCCTTGCGCTTGCCGCACGGACGAGTCGGCCGTCAGCGCCCCGCCGGTCTCACCAGCATGAGAGACACCCCACTGACAAGCCGGCCAGCTAGAAAAGTTTTTCTCGGGTGAAGGCCGTTGCAAATGTCGGTGGTCGGAACGGAGCGCGGGAAAAAGGGGCGGGGTGAAGGAGCGATTGCCTACTTGTCGAGAGTCTTGATTTTCAAGTTGCGGAACCAGACGGTGGCATCGCCGTGCTTGCCTTGGAGGCCGATGTGGCCTTTGGTGGGCAGTTCGGCGAAGGGGGGGGCTGAGCCAACTGGGAATGTCGGTGTCGTTGGGGTTTTTCGTGGCGGAGGTCCACAGGGCCAGGTCCATCTCGGCGGAGAGTTCGCCGTTGAGCCAGACTTTGAGCTCCTTGCCCTTGGCCTCAGTTCCAAGCTCTCTTTTGGATATTTTTGGGAGAAGTCGCACCAAGACGTCAAGTTGGCAGCGGACTGCAGCAATTCCTCCGCATCGATTGCTGCGGCTGGCGGATGGCATTGCCCTCATTGCCGGGGCTTGCACCGCGCCTCGAAATGCCCTCCACCCCCGCACCAGGGATGTGGGTGATGCTTAGGCGCTCGGGCGCGCTGTCACGGCTCTCCTGCACTGGCGGGTCGGCGCTTGCTATGCGGCCCGAACGCCGTGCCGCGGGCGGCTGACCGCCGCGAGCTGCGCGTGAGATCACCGTTGCATTTTAGACATATTTTCGAAACCGGTCGTGGCCGGAGTGTTTTTTCTTGTTAGGCACGTATCAATGGCTAAACTGGGCCGCATGAAGAAGCCCACCCGCAAAAGCGAAGTGCGCCCGGACGATCGAGCGGAAGCGAGTGGCGGCAAGCCAATCGAGCATTTGTCGTGCCAATCCGGGGAGATCGTGAGCGACATCCCCGCGCACAAGCAAGCCGCGCAGGCATGGGAGAACAGCCAGGCGCTGTATCGCCAGGTTGTGGAAAACACCACGGACTTGGTCACGGTCGTGGATTCCGAGGGGCGATTCACATTTGTCAACCGGCGGGCCCTGAGCCTGATCGGCTTTCCACCAGATGGGTTTAAGGGCCAATTGGCGGTCGACTTTGTGCATCCGGGTGACCGCGAGCGCACCGCCAAGTGGTTTGCTAGAACCTGCGCCGCGCAGGAGACGGAAGCCACCATCGAGAACCGCCTGGTGGGTCTTGATGGAAACGTGCACGATCTCCGCTGGATCTGTGCCTTGCAATACGACACCCAGGGACAGCTGTTGAGTATGAGCAGCATTGCCCACGACATTACCGAGCTCAAGCGGGCTCACGAGGCGTTGCGCACGAGTGAGACGCTGCTCAATGCCGTCCAGCGGGTGAGCAAGGTCGGTGGCTGGATGTGGGAAATCGAACAACAACGAATGTTATGGACTGAGGAAACCTATCACATCCACGGCTACCGGCCGGGTGCGGTGGGCACCAGTATGGAAGAACATCTCGCCAAGAGCCTGGGGCTCTGCGATGAGGCGGACCGACCAAGGATCCTGGCAGCCTTCCGGCGCTGTGTCGAAACCGGCGAACCCTATGATATCGAGTATCCTTTCACCAGCGCCGTCGGCCGCCGCCTGTGGGTGCGCACGAGCGCTCAAGCGGTATGGGACGGGTCACGCATTGTGCGGATCGTCGGCAACATCATCGACATCACCGAGCGCATGCAAGACGAGCTGAAGCTGCTGGAGTGGAACGCGTCCCTCGAGCAGCGGGTGGCTGAGCGCACACTCGAACTGCAAGACCGTGAAGCCCGCTTCCGCCAGTTGGCCGACGCCACCTTTGAAGGCCTCGCCATTTCTGAGGCCGGCATCCTGTTGGATGGCAACTTGCGTCTGGCCGAAATTCACGGCTTTGAGCTTGCCGAAATGCTTGGCCGACCCGTGACCGATTTCATAGCCCCCGAGTCACAAGTTTTGGTCTGCCGGCAGATTCGGGATGGCAGCGACACGGTTTACGAATGCTTTGGTTTGCGCAAGGACGGCTCGGTGTTTCCAACCGAAATCCATGCCCGCATGGGCACGTGGATGGGCAAAGCCACCAGGATTACCGCGCTGCGCGATCTGACCGCCACCAAACGGGCGGCGGCCAAGCTGCAGGCGTTGCAGACCGAGCTTGAACAGGTCCAACGCCTCGCATTGGTCAGCGAAATCAATGCGGGCATCGTCCATCAGATCTCCCAGCCACTCAGTGCCATCGGGGCCAATCTTTCCGTATTGATCAAACTCAAGGCCGGCGATTTGCAGCGCTGTGATGCCCTGGCCGCCGTCAAGGATGTTGAGGCCGATGTGATCCGCATGCGCGAGATCGTGCGCCACCTGCGCAAACTTGTTGGACAAGGGCCGCGAACCTGCACGTTGACCCATCTCAACACCCTTGTGCTGGAGGTCCTACCGCTGTTGCGGCAAAAGGCTGATAGCCGCATGTGCCGCATTGCCGTCGAGCTGGGCAACGACGATGCCGCCGTGCATGTCGACGCGGTGCAGTTGACCCAAGTGATCCTCAACCTGGTGAGCAACGCCTTGGACGCCTCTGGGAACTGCGCCCCGGAGCGGCGCGAGATTCTCATCACCACCCGCCGGCATGGCGACAAAGCCGTCGAGTTGTGCGTGCGTGACGCCGGGAGCGGCATCGCGCCCGAGGCCTTGAACCGCTTGTTCACTCCGTTCTTTTCCACCAAGCCGGATGGCTTGGGCGTCGGGCTGCGGCTAAGCCAAACCATTGTTCAAGCCCATGCCGGCAGCATTGAGGGCTATAACAACCCGGATCAAGTCGGCGCGACGTTCCGGGTGGTCATGCCGGCTCATTGACCTAACCATCACCAGCGCCTTGCCGGGCTGATTCTGGCACAGCCCCTGCGCCAGCCGCGCATCCACTCCGTCGATGCTGGCGAAGTTTGCTAGATAACTCGTGCTGGACGCGATGGGCTGCCGATCGATGACTTCTTCGTGGCCAGCGCGGCCTGCGCCGAAGAGGCGCACCGCAACGTGAAACTCTTCAACGCTTCAACGATTGTTGATTGGCAAGGCCCGGCAAAGCCAGGCGGTTCAATCCTGCTTGGCCATCTGCTGCCTTTGCAAATACTCGCAGAGCTTCGCCGCCCCGAAGAGAAACAGCGCAGGTGGTGCCAGCGCCGCAAGCACGCGGACTTGTGTGACAAGGATTGCACGCAGCGGAAGCCGATGCATAAGATAGCCTGCGGCGACTGCACCGACCACCGCTGTCGTCGGGGACTTCCGAATTTGATGCTGGCAGTGTTGATAACGCTGGCGGATGCCTTGCTGCACGTTGCACAACAAGATATTGACGCCTTCCTCCATGGACAGCGGGGCTTCCGGCTGGTTGGTTGGTCCGGTCATGGCTTACCAGAATTTGAGGTTGCTGCCGACGCGCCCGATTTGCCCGGACAGGGAATCAACGGCGCGACCCGGGTTAAAGTGATGCACTCGATCCATAGCTTTTCCCGCGCCATCCCGCGCCGAATCATATCCCTCGTGAAGACGATGCGCGACGGGCGCGAGTGCGGCGAGGATGGCCGCGCGCGCGGAATCCAATGGTTCATTCACACACCGTTGGCGCAACGTAGGCTGGCGCCGGGCCATCATAAGCATGCAGCCGACGGCAGCACCGAAGGCGACGGCGCCCACGACAGCGAGCACCGGATTTTGACGCACATATTCTTTGGAGGTCGCCAGTGTGTCCTCGGCTGTCAAGGCCGCTGAATGATACATATCCCTGGCAGAGTCCGTGGCCCGTTGGGCCGCGTCCTTGGTGGTATCCACCGCGTGTTGTGCATATTCCTTCGTGGCCTCGACGCCATCCTCGATTCTGGACGAGAGTGTCTTGTAGGCGTCCTTGGCCGCAGCGGTGACATTGGTGGAGGCGTCGTTTACCGCTCCGGTGACGTCATTGGCGGCGACTGTCGCTCGGTGGGCGGTTTCCTCGGCTAGGGCAGTGGCCTGACGGGCAATTTCCCTGGCGGCTTCTGGCAGTTGGTTCATCATGGGCTTGGTGTGGAAGTCGGTGCTCATTGGTTTGGTTGGTGATGTGCCGATTGAGGTGCATGCTCCTCGTTTCGATGGCCGACAGTACGCCCTGCGGCAATCCGCAGCTATGGGGTGAAACCCTAAGATCGGGACGAAGCGGATGATCTGCATCACTCATGCCCCGAGGCGCTTGCGGTCGGCTAACAACTCGGCGAGGAATGCGGCGGGGGCGCGCTCGGTGGTGGCGACGCGGAAATCCACCCGCAGCGCTCCGCAGCGGGTGCGGAAGCCGTCGATGGCACCAGCGATGGCGTCGCGGTAAGCGCGGCGGACCAGCGCGGCATCGGCCTCGAGGCGTTCGCCGGTTTCCATGTCGATGAAGTCTGACACGCCATCGAAGGGCAGGGACAGCTCGGCAGGGTCGAGGACTTGGACGAGCACCACGTCGTGGCCGCGGCGGCGGAAGTGCGCCAGCGCGCGGAACACGGCTTCGGGTGAGTCTAACAAATCCGAAAGCATCAGCACCAACCCGCGCCGGGACATGCCTTCGGCGAGGGCTTCGAGGGCCTTGCCGGTGTCGGTGCGGCCGGCGGGTTGATGGGCGGCGAGGGCTTCGAGGAAGTTTCTAACATGGCGGCTGCCGCCCTTGGTGGGCAGCCAGCGGCGGACCTGGTCGTCGTAGATGACCAAGCCGACGGAGTCCTGCTGATGGTGAGCCAGATAGGCGGCGGCGGCGGCCAGTTCGCGGGCAAACTCGAACTTGGTGGAAAGGCCGGAATGCTTGAAGCCCATCGAGGCGGAGGCATCGAGCACGAGGTGGACGCGCAGGCTGGTTTCCTCTTGGTATTGTTTGATGAAATAGCGCTCGCTGCGGCCGAACAACTTCCAATCGAGGTGGCGCAGGTTGTCGCCCTGGACGTAGTCGCGGTGATCGCGGAACTCGACGCTGGCTCCTTTGAGCACGCTTGAGTGGCGGCCGGCCCGTCCGCCCTCCGCAGTCCAGCGCGAGGCGAGCACGAGGTGGTCGAGGCGGCGCATTGTCTCGGCGGATAGAAAGTCGCTGAAGCCGGCCATCGTGAGTTTGGGATTTGGGATTTGGGATTTGGGATTTGGGATTTGGGATTTGGGATTGTCTAGCGGACGAGGGCGTGGAAGAGGATGTTGACGCCGATGGCGGTGGCGTCAGCAGGTTCATAGCCGATGGCATAGGGGGCGGGTGCCTGTTCCCAGCCTGCGGACAGATCGCGCGGGCAATAGATCACGGCGGTGGCGCCATTGATTTCCGCGGCGACCAACTCGGGAGCGGCGGTGGCTTTCTTGTCGAGTTGCGCGGCGAGGGCCGGACGCAGCTTGACCGTGCCGATTTCGTTCGGCTGGTGGAACAACGAGGCGGAGGAGGGCACCGGCACCAGCGGATGGTCGGGCAGCACCCTGGCCATTTCCGCGCGAAAGGCCGTGTCGAAGGTCGAGCGACCGTCGCCGGCTTCGGCGAACAACACGCCGCCCTTGAGGAGGAATTGGCGCAGGTTGGCGCGTTCGTTCTCGCCGAGGGCGAAATCGGTGGTTCCCGTTAGATAGAGCAACGGCGTCTCGAACATCGACGCGTCGGACAGGGCCACCTCGCGCCATTCGAAGGAAACCGGGGCACCGGTCACCTCGTTGAACTTGCGCAACAACATCGGCAGCGCGGCGGGCCGGGTCTTCCAGGGGCCGGCATGGGCTACCCAGCCGACGCGCAGACTGCCGGCCTTGGAGCCGCCGGCGTCGGCGAGTTCCACGCTCTTGCCGGCGCTGCGGCCCGCCTCCTGCATGGCGGTGACGTAGGACAGCAGGTTGGCGCCGAGGCGGCGGGCGTCGGCATCTTCGTAGCCCCAACTGTCGTTGCGGTTTTTCTCCCAGCCCATGGCGATGTCAAAGCGCGAGATGAGGATGGCGGTGCGGTTGTCGATATCCACGCCGTCGATCCAGGGATAGGCATCGGTGACCACCCCATCGCGGATGGCGCGCTCACGGTAGGTCACCTGCTTGATGTCGTTGTAGGCGTGGAACAGCGGATGGTCGAGGCGCAGCCGATAGATCGGGCTTTCCGGCAGGACCTGCTGGGCGGCCTCGAGCGCGGATTGATAGAAATCGGGGTGGCCCACGAGCGCGTTGAAGATGACGGTGCCGCCGTTGCGCAGGTACTCGCGGAGGCGGGAGGCTTCCTTGGGTTCGAGCTTGAATGGCTTGTAACCGGAGCGGTAGAGCACGGGGTTTTCGCGGGGGTTGGTGGAGATTTCGGTCCAGGTCTTGATGTTGGAGGTGAAGCTGGCACCCATTTCGCCGCTCATCCATTCCAGGAGTTTTTTCAAATCGTGGGGTGTGCGGGCCCAATCCTCCGCATCGTTGGTGCGGATCTTGGTCAGCAGCACCGGCGGTTGCGGCGGGTTCTTGCGCTCCTGGCGCTTCTGCGGCACCACCGGATAAGGCAGCGGCGGCATCCCTTCCGACGAGGACACCTGGGCCGGCGGCGGCTTGGGCACTTCCAAGGGCGGCGGCTCCGGCGGTTTGGGCGCGGCGAAGGCGGCGGATGAGACGATTGCGCACAAGAGGGGTGCGAGGGATCTCAGTTTGAATTCGGAAGTTTGCATTTTGACCCGGGAAGTATGGATTGTCACGATGGTTAGATTAACTGCCGATTACGCGGATTTGGGATTTGGGATTTGGGATTTGGGAATTGGGAATTGGGAATTGGGAATTGGGAATTGGGATTGGAGATTTGAGATTTGGGAATAGGGATTACGGTTTTATGGCTGGGGGAATGATGGACTGGATTATGGGAAATGAAAGGGTGAAGATTTAACAGCGGATGGCGGTGGAATTTTCCAAGCGGAGTTTCCTGCCGGATGATGGGGCTGCCGGACCTGTACACATATGGCGGCGTTGCGGGACCGAAGAACCCGACCGGACCCTGGGACATCCTGTCGGAGGCGGGACGCAGCACGGGTCTCCTCGGCTGGCACCGCCACAAGCTCAAGTGGCTTGACGCCGGCCGCAAAGCCTGTCTTGGGGTGCCTGCATCTGGGCGCGCTGGTCGCTGGCCCGTGATCCTTATAGCGCGAGTGGGACCACGTCGTCGATCATCCGCAGGGCGTTGAGCTCGCGGGGAGACCGCCGCCAACCGCAGCGAACTGCGCGTGGCTCACCACGGCACCACCGTGTTGTTGTGGTCGACGAAGGTCAGCCCGGAGTTGCCGGACCGCACCGCGATCGCATCGGCGATGCCGCGCACGCTGGTTTCGATGTCCAGCGGTGCCTGGTCGCCCCCCATGTCGGTCTTCACCCAGCCCGGCATTACCAACAGCAACGTCCGGTCGCCGCCCGCGCGCACCGCGTAGCCGCGCATCAGGCGGTTAAGCGCCGCCTTGCTGGCCCCGTACAAGTCGTACCGGGCGTGCGGCTCCGCAGAGACGCTGCCAAGCGCAGAGGTCATAATTGCAATCGTCCCTCGCTGTGCCACTCGGTTGCTTAGTCTCTCGACCACGCGCATCGGGCCGAGCGCATTGGTGCGCATCACGCGGTCGAACTCGGCGGTTGCGACCTGTCCGATTGGGACGGCGGGATCATCACAGACGCCTGCATTGACGTAGAGGAGGTGGAGCGAAATGCCCGCCAGTCGCTCCGCCAATGCCGCGATCGCGGCCTCGTCGTCGATGTCCAGCGCCTCGATTGACAACGCATTGGTAGCCAGTGCGGCGAGCGCCGCGGACGATCCGGGCCGGCGCTCGGTTGCGATCACCCGCCACCCGCGATTCAAATATTCCCGGACCAAGCCGAGGCCGAGGCCACGCGAGGCCCCGACGATTAGTGCAATTGAAGGATTACTCATATGTTTGTGTTGGATCAAAGTTATGGCAGGAAGCCTTGTGGATGGAAATGTTATTGTGGCGCCGACCGCGAAATGTTCCCAATGCGTCGACACCATGCACCCGCCGCGCTGGGTTTTGGAAATACCATTTTCTTTGCCTGAGCATAATCCCAGGGTATCCTTGCGGGGCATTGAGCTCCGGCTTTTGCACTTTCGCTCGCCCCCGCCGAGGTTGAAATGTCTAGCGGGCTTGCAACGGGAGACGGCCTTCGCTGGGACTCTGCGACGAGCACGCGGGCAGGATCGCGGTCGCCGCAGGGTCTGGCAAGGCATTTCTACGACAGGGAGTGGCGGGCCATATCGGCGCGACTCCTCGTGAAGAATTTCCGCCATCGCAGGCAACTCCCAGGCACGGTGAGTACCGGTTTTGCGAGACTCATCGAGGTCCTTTTTCGTTGATTTCGCTAGGGAAGCTGCCTAAGCTCATGCGCGCCGCGATTCTTTGGACCTAGCATGAAGACCGCCAGAGTGAAATTGAAGCAGGCTCCGCCCGCCCCGGCGCGCGGAGCCTTCCCTCCATCGCTCACGCAACGCGGCCTGTGCCACCCCGGCCAGCGCCAGCCATGCAGTGCAATTCGCTTGGCGGCGAGTTCGCTGCCAATCCATGGAGCCGCAACGGTCGAGGATGAATGCAATTTCTGTTTTCATCGGGGTGTATGTTAGACGTTAGTCGTTATCAGGTATCGGGAAAGTGACAAAAGACTTTGAGACAGAAGACAATAGAAGGAGAGGACCGTAATTCACCGGGGTTGAGCTAAAAAGCTAATCCTTAGCAGTGAAAACATCGGCTTGATGCCGTCGCAATAAGATGCCTGACCCAATTGTCGCTGGACGCTGACCCTGTCAAGCTACCCTTTTGGCATGTCACCCCGCCAGGAAAGTGTTGCGCATCGTGTGTCTGGCCGCGAGAACCTCGTTTTCCGGCGGCCGGAGGACGACCGGCTGGAAGCGGACCAGGGCGCGCCGGTAAGCTGATGACGGCGCTGTTATTGAATTTCCAACGAAACCTCTTGGCAAGGCGGGCTGGATCGGTATGTTCGCTTTTGAGGACATTCGCCAAACCCCGCCGTCCGGTCCGGCTTGGGGAGGCGTCGAAAAAAAATTTGCCAGCAGCAGTCAGTCATGAACTCCCATGGATCAGTGATCGCGATCATCCAATCGCTAGGTGTCTGTCTGATGGCTGTCTGCGCATGGTCGGATCGGGCGCGGGCCGAGCCTGCGGCGGCGAGGGACATGCTCCAGACCGACGCGTTTTCCATCGCGATCGAGCAAGGATACATCAAGGCCATAGTGGATTCCCGGTCCGGCAAGGACTATCTGCCCGCCGGCCACTCGTGCCCGATTCTGTCGGTGCAGGTGGATGGCAAGCTGGTGGGACCGACGCATCTGGATTGGACCCGCAAGGGCACGCGGTTTACCCTTTCCTACGAGCCGGTTGGAGTAACGGTGGAGATTGCCGTCGCGGCCGAGCCGACGCATCTGGCTTTCGACCTCCTCTCGGTGGCGCCCAGGGACAAGGTGCAGATGGTGGTGTGGGGGCCGTACACCACGACTATTGGCCAGAACATCGGCAACATGGTCGGGGTGGTGTGGGATGCGCAGTTCGCCTTTGGCATGCAGGTGCTCAATCCCAAGACCACGGGCGGGTGCCCCGGCCAGACGGAAATCGCGAGTGCCCAGGGCTTTGGCAGTTCCGTCGCCGCCCAGTGCCGCGACAAAGAGCGGCCCACCGAGGTCAAGGTCTATGATTACGTCTATCAGGTTAGCCATCCCGGTGAGGGGGTTGCCGGCAGCAGGATCGCACTGTTCGGCTGCGCGCCCGACCATGCGCTGGACACCATCGGCCGCATCGAACTCGCCGAAGGCCTGCCTCACGTCCTGCGCGACGGGCAATGGGTCAAAGCGCTGCCTGGCACGCCCTATCTGGCGTTCGAGTTTGACGAGAAGAGCATCGAGCAGTTCATCAAAGTGGCTAGGGACGCGGGCATCCCTTTCATCTATCATCCGTCGCCGTGGCAGACATGGGGGCATTTCCGGCCCAAGCAATCGCAGTTTCCCAACGGCATGGCCGGCTTCAAGGCTTGCGTTGACAAGGCCCACCAGGCCGGCCTGCGGGTCGGAGCGCACACCCTGTCGACCTTCATCACTGCCGACGACGCCTATGTGACGCCCAAGCCCGACCCGCGTTTGGCCACGGCGGGAGCCACCAATCTCACCACCGGGGCAGGCGACG
>Ga0073936_10003499_pt1 | contig 22427 bp, 20 predicted proteins | sample AliMusrvi5mmetaG_FD_87041 | JGI IMG/M metagenome (GOLD analysis project Ga0073936, IMG submission 87041) | Freshwater lake bacterial and archeal communities from Alinen Mustajarvi, Finland, to study Microbial Dark Matter (Phase II) - Alinen... | ecosystem: Environmental > Aquatic > Freshwater >... | reverse complement strand
GCATAGCGGTTTTGCGCGGCCCCGCCTCGGCGTTTTCGCTACGCAGGAAAACGCCTCCGGCCTTGCGGCCCGGACGCGAAGCATAATTATGCTTCGCTCTAAAGCCGGGCCTCACCTGCGCGAAGGCCCGCCGAACCCATGCCCCGCCGCCCCTCCAGTTTAGCTTACGCACTTGGGTGTTTCTATAGCTATAGTACCGGCACTTCCTAAACTAAACAACATGTTCCCGCCCTTTTTATGGTACATCCTTTTTGACCCGCCCGTTGGTAAACAAATATACTTAAAACAGCCTGCACTAAACATAAATCCGATCATCGGAAGTTCTCGACATGCCGGACGCTTCTGGACGCCTCTAAAATTTGTAAAAATCAGAGCCTTAATAGCTATAATACAAAAGTGGCGGGCGGCTTCAGCAAATAACAAAACCTGTACGCCCGGCTGTTTGTGGGCTGGGTGAGTGTGCAGTGAGTCGGCTGTTTTAACCGTCAGTCGGCGCGTGTTGTATGTGATTTTCTCCTGGCGCATAAGAAATTTACTGTCGTAAGATGAAATAAAATTTGAGTTGTTAAAAAACATAGAATTTAATTATGAAATTTAAAAACAAAAAATCATTTTGCTTGATTCTTTTCCTGTTAATGCCTATTCAGATATTTGCGGGAACTTTGGAGCAGTTGGCTTCCAAATTCGGGAACGACATGAAAGACCCGGAGATTAAAATAGCTGTAATGGATTTTTCCTCAAGCGGTGTGGAAAACAACCTGGATTCCATTATGGTTCGCGAAAGATTTACAACATTTCTAGCTCAAAATAAAAATATAACCCTTATCGAACGAGCTCTTTTAGAAAGAGTCTTTCAGGAACAGAAAGTCCAGCTGTCTGGAGCGGTAAGTACGGACACGGTTAAAAAAATAGGAGAATTAATTGGGGCCAATGCTATAGTCTCTGGAAGTATTAACACTCTTATCAATGATGAGGTGGAAGTCAATGCTCGCGTAATTCAAGTGGAAACCGGAAAAATCCTGACAGCCGGTCAGGCCATTATAAAAAAAGACTGGAAATATATTAAACCCCTCAACCAAATTGAAAACGGGAGAATAGCCGCCGATAGCGCCCAAGATTATTATAAACGTGCCTCTCAGTATTACATTGATGGGAAATCCGGAATGGCGATTGAATTTTATTCTAAAGCTATAACGTTGAACCCCGACTATTGGGAAGCGTATTATGACAGAGGCACCGTATATTTCTCTAGCGGTAAAGATGACGAAGCTATCGTGGACTTTAGTAAAGTACTTGATTTGAAGTTGGATTACGCTGCGGCATGGTTAAGCAGGGGAATGGCGTATGATTACAAAGCGGATTTTGGCAAGGCAATAGATGACTACAGTAAAGCTATTGAATTAAAACCAGATGACGCCGATGCCTACACAAAACGAGGGCATGATTATCATCTGAAAGAAGAGCTCCGCAATGCGATAGATGATTTCAATAAAGCTCTCAAATTGAAACCAAATGATTCCGATATCTACGTTAAACGCGGCGACACTTATTGCAGTATGGGTGACTTTAAGAAAACCTTATCCGGATCCGGGCTCGATGTGTATGCTAAAGAGGATTACGATAATGCGATAAACGACTACGGTAAAGCGTTTCAATTAAACCCAGAGAAGGATAATATCTACGTCCGCCTAGGGGATGTTTACAATGAGAAAGACGACTACGTTAACGCAATAGACAATTACAGTAAGACACTTAAACTAAAACCAAATGATGCTGATGCACATGTTAGACGAGGAAAGGCTTATGGTAATAAAGGTGATTATGATAAAGCAATTCAGGATTTCAATAAGGCAATTCAAATAGAACCGTATTATATCGATGCTTATTTTACCCGAGGGCTTGCTTATGGTAGTAAGGGCGATTTTGATAAGGCAATAGACGATTGTGGTAAAGCTATTGAATTAGACCCAAATAAAGCTAATGCCTATGAATGCAGACGTCACGCATATGCAAGTAAAGGCAACTATCATAAAGCTCTGGAAGATTCGGACAAGATTGAAGATCTAAAAAAAAGCAAAAAATAACGCGCTAATAGGGGCTTGTGAAAAAATTACTATTAAAATCTGAAAAGTATCATTGGGTGGAAAATTTCAGGTTGTTTTAAATACATGAGCTCAAAGTAGATTGATGCTATAAAGAAGGGGGTTAAATGGATAACGACAACGAAACAAAACGCTATATCATAAATCAAAAAGAGCTGCCAAAATTCTATCCCACACATCGCCATTCGCCACAATTTTGGGAACGTCTAGGAAGAACAATAGCAACATTTGGTTTTCTGGAAGAAGTTCTAGGTAAAGCAATATTCGTATATACTGCAACACGCCAATATAAAGAAATCGAAATTGATGAGGCTTACAAAGCATGGTTGCCAACACTGGGGAAAGCTTTAAGTGACTCCCTCCGTAGTCTAGCTGATTCTTATTGCAAGGCGGTTAAAACACATCAGGCCGCAGACTTGGGAAATATCGATCAATTAATAGATTCCATTAAAAAAGCTTCTGAAATCCGCAATGTTTTGTGCCATGGTTCTTGGCGTGTTCCAGATTCAAGTGGGAAGTCATTACCGCTATTTGTGAACACAAAAAATGAAATTTTTGAAACCCCAATTGATATCGAGTTCTTAGACCAAATTCAGGCCCATGTCCAAGAACTTTCCTGCTTAGTAATAGACAGCGTTACAAAGCTGGGATTTCGGTTCCCAGGCAGTTCTGGCCCCGGGAAAGTTGTATGGATTTAAGAGAATCTTTAAGAATTAAATTTTTGCGTGCGAGGAATAATTCCTGCGGTTTACGGTTGCAAAGTGGACGTAGCTTTATTTCTTGATTATTCACCGTGCAAATCTCTTCCCCCGGGTGGGTTATTACGCAGTATCATGAATGGGCGGGGTCAAGATGTTATATATTCAGTGGGAGTTGCTGTCGTAAATCTAAAGAAAACTTAGGCACATAAGCAGTAATGGAAGGGTGACAGGCATGGGTCGGGTTGGGCCGAGGAGGAACCGGCGCGAAGTCGCCGGGCCGGCCGCAGGCCCAATCCGACCCATGCCTGGCAGGACCCTGACTTTACATCTCGCGGCTCTTATCCCAAAGTTAGTCGGAGCAGCTCACGGCCATTTGTGTTTGGGGTAACGCCGCGATAGCTGCGGCCTCAGCTTCGGGTAACTGTCGGCCCAGAAACTCTTCAGGTCCTTCGTCACCTGCACCGGCCTCATCGACGGCGCCAGTATGTGCACCACCAAAGCCACACGCCCCAGCGCTATCTTCGGCGTTTCCTTCAAACCGAACAGGTCCTGGATCTTAGCTTCAAGAAAAGGCTCCCCGCCTTTCGGATAGCGGATCTTCGCCCTGCGCCCGCCAGGCATCTCCAGCCGTACAGGAGCGTGCTTCTCGATCAGCCGGTTCTTCTCCCAGCCGAACCAGTTCTGCAATACGGGCAGCACCGGCCTCGTCCGCGCTTCGGCTACGCTGCGCGCCCCGCCGCAGATCTCGGCTATGACCAACTTAATATCCTCTTCCCCCAGCGGCTCAAGGCCGAGGTCCGGACAGGCTTTGGCCAGGAACTCCACGCGCGCCAGCCATTCCTCAGCCTCTTCGTTCCAATTCTGAAGTTTTTGGCGGCCGCCGGTGAACTCGGCCGCGATAAGGTCGGAGGACGCTTTGCCTTTCGCGGCTGAGGTGATCTCGCTGCGGATAACTATGTCGCGGTAAAAAGTGAGCGTTTCCGTGACCGGCGTGAGCATATCCTTGTCCAGCGCGGGTTTGGAGACTGTCTTAATTTCGCCGGGGAAGGCTTCGCGCAGCCAGTCTTCTTTTATCTCGGCTGCGAACGAAAGAGTTATGTCGGCCCCGGCGCGGTGCGCGCTTTCAAGCGCCTCGCCGGCGCAGATAAGAGCCGCCCCGGCGGCTGCGCTGCCGGGTTTTAGCTTTGCGCGTTTACCGCCGGTCATCTGATAGCGGCCGTGATCGGCGGAGACCAGCACGGCGACCCGGTCCGGGAAGGCGCGCAAAAAGCATTGGGCCGCGCGCGCGAGCGCCCGGTTCCCGCCCGGCCGCGCGCCTCCGGCCAGGCGTCCGGCGATCTTCCAGATCTCACGGGCGGGTCCGTGCTTCAGGCCGGCGCGCTGGCAGGTGAAATTATCGAAGCTGGACGCGTCGCAAAATTCCAGAGCCTCTATCACCGCCGCCAGATCCGAGCGCAGGTCCGCCCCATAAAGCATATCCGGCTTCCCCCCTTCCAGCCACAGACCGCGGCCCTGCACCGCCGCGGCGGCAAGCGCGCATTCATAGAGGCAGTCCAGGCGCGCGCCTTCGGCAAGCATGCGCGAGTAGCGCGGGTGGAGCGGGTAGCCGGCCATCACGCGGCCTTCGGCGGTGAGTGCGCCGCTCTTGTCGGCCGCTCCCAGTTCGCGCAGCAGGGTCTCCGCGCGTTCATTGTCCTTGGGGGCTGGCGGATCGAGCCATTTCAGCGCGTCAAAACCGGAGAAGCCGCAGGCTTTAAGCGTGAGCAGCGCTTCGCTCACGTCCAACCGCAGTATTTCGGGTTCCAGGGCCGCGGGGCGGCGGCTGTTTTCCCGCTCGGTCCATAAGCGGGCGCAGATGCCGGGTCCGGTCCTGCCGGCGCGGCCGGCGCGCTGGACCGCCGACGGAGCGGCGATATTTTCGGTGAACAAAGTGTTGATGCCGCGCGCGCCGTCGTAGCGAGCTATCCGTGCCAGGCCGCTGTCTATGACCGCGGTCACGCCTTCTATGGTCAGCGAAGTTTCGGCGATATTTGTGGTGACGATTATCTTGCGCCGCGAGGAAGGCGCGAGGGCGGCGTCCTGCTCGCGGGGCGGCATCTCGCCGTGCAGCGGCATCACGGCGCAGCCGGCCAGGGCCGGGATCCCGGCCAGCGCGGCGCAGGTACGGCTTATCTCGAACGCGCCGGGCATGAATACGAGCGCGTGTCCTTCCCCGACGGCGGGCAGCAGCTGCGCGCAGGTTTTGGCCGCGGCTTCCCATGGCGGGAGCCTGGCGATGTCCTCGCCGCAGTAAATAACTTTGACGGGGAAGGCCTGCCCTTCGGCGGTCACGGTTTCGCAAGACGACAAATAAGCGGCGAGGGGCTTTTCATCAAGCGTGGCCGACATGACTACTACGAGCAGGTCCGGACGCGGACCCTTTTGGAGCGCCAGACAGGCGGCCAGGGTCAGGTCGCCGTGGATGTGGCGCTCGTGGAATTCGTCGAGGATTATCACGGAGTATTTTTTCAGGTGAGGATCCGAGACGAGCTCCCGCAGCAGGATGCCTTCGGTCTCGAATATAATACGGGTCGCCGGGCCCGTCCGGTCATCGAAGCGCACACGGTAGCCTACTTCGCCCCCGGCAGCCCCGCCTCTTTCCTTGGCTACGCGGTCCGCCAGCATCCTGGCCGCCAGGCGGCGCGGCTGCAGCATGGCTATCCTGCCCTTGAACATCCCGCTGTCCAGGAGAAGCTGCGGCACTTTGGTTGATTTGCCCGAGCCGGGCGGAGAAGAGATTATCAGCCGCCGCCCGCGTCCGGCCGCGCGCAGTATCTGTCCGGCGTTCTGCAATATGGGTAATTCAAGCATAAAACTAAATCTTCGTGCACTTTCTGTTCTATACTTCGTGCTCTTAGTGTTTTATTCGTTTGACAGCTCCGGATTCTCAAACGAATGAACCACAAAGTACACCAAGTTAAAACATAAAGGTCACAAAGTTATTTCAGACACCGTCTTTCATGTCGCCCGATCATTATTTCCGTCGCGGCGGTTCGCGGCGGAATTTCTTTTCGAATTTCACCGCCGTCTCCACCCGCGAGACGGTGGCCATGCCGCCTTTCACGCTGAAGTGCACTTCCCGTCCGCAGATGAAAAATTCCAGTTCGGCGCCCTCTTTCATCTGTGTGGAGTCCCGCATATTGCGCGGGTCATGGCGGAGGGTATCGGAGATAAGTCCGCAGAGGTCGGGCCCGTCCGACGGGTGCGCGGCTCCGATATCCTTAATCGCGCGCGCCGAGAACTCGACCTTTAATTCCGGGAAAGAGTTGCCGGGGACCCAGCCGGCCGAGGTCTTTTCCGCCGCGTCGCTGAAAGGAAGATAGGGTTTAACGTCGAGGATGGGAGTGCCGTTTATCAGGTCTATGCCTGAAAGATAAAGCGTATCACCCTCAACCCTGTCCAGTTTCGCCAAAGAGAGCCCGATGGGGTTCGGGCGGTGAGGCGAGCGCGACGCGAAAACGCCTATCTTACCCCCGCGCAGACGGGGCGGATGGATCTTGGGGTGGAAGGTTTTGTTGGTGTTCAGATGGAACCACGAAATAAGCCACACATGGCTGAATTCCGACAGGCCGTCAAGCGAATGCTCTGGAAAATATTGCGGGTAGATCCGCAGTTTGGCGGAAGAGCCGGGCACAAGATGCGGCTGGCGCGGAGTGCCGAATTTTTCCCGGAAGCAGGATTCCAGTATCCCGATCACACGGAATTCCGGTACCGCGGCCGCCGGTCCTTCATGTTCTAAAGTCATGATTAATAAATAATAACCGCAAAGAAATATATTTTACACAAAGCCGCTAAGCCGCAAAATTTTCCGGTTTAACCACAAAGGTCACGAAGTTTTAAACGGAAAGTTCACAAAGATTTAATCCGAGAAACTTTGTGTCCTTAGCTGTTCCGGACTTTGTGTCCTTCGTGTTTATTCCGGACGTTTTAACAAAAATACAAAACTCAAATATTCACACGGATGGACAGGATAGGCAGGATAACAACGGGAAGTAAAATCCTGTTAATCCTGTATATCCATGTAATCCCTTCCCCTCTTTTCTTCTTCGTGCCTTCGTGTGATAATACTGTTATTCTATTTAGGCTTTACCGCCAGGACTATCAGGCGGTTGGTCTTGGCGGTCAGTTTTTCGCCGCGGAAGCCGCCCCAGAACTTCAGGGGTTCCAGGCCGGCCCGGCGAAGGGCTGCGCTCATCCGGCTTTTGGAATACAGGCGCGTGAAAAAGCTCCTCTCGACCGCTTTGCCATTTTTTATGCGGGTCCAGGTGTTGAAAACGCCGTCCTTTGTGAGTTTGGAGGACTCGAGGTGGTATGAGCCGTCCTCCAGCTTCAGCCAGTAGCTGGCCCTGAAGTTTTTGCTGACGAAATCTCCGTGAACGATGTCTATGATAAAAAGACCGCCGGACTTCAGTGCCCGGGCGACGCCTTTAAGGGTTTTAATGTCGTCGGAGAACCGCTGGAAATAGCCGAAGCTGGTGAATAGATTTATAGCCGCGTCGAACTCGCCGCTGAATTTAAGGCGCCGCATGTCCCCCCGGACAAGGGTCAGGCTTACGCCGGCTTTTTTCGCTTTTTGAGCGGCTTCTTTAAGGTAGTCCGTAGAGTAGTCTAACCCAGTCACGCTAAAGCCCCGTTTCGCCAGAAGTATGGAGTGGCGCGCCGGGCCGCAGCAGACGTCCAGCAGCCGCGCCCCTTTTTTTAGCCGCAGCTGTTTTAACAGGAAAGCGACTTCCATCGGCGCTTTGGCCACGGCCGCGGGCGAAGCCGGGTTATAGAAGGAATTTTTAAAGAAATCTTTATGCCACTCGTGTTTGACTTTCATACGCGCCCTACTCTTTTTAATTTAGCAGCAGAAGTTAAATACAACTATAAAGAACAAATTAAACACAAAGGACACGAAGTTTTGCACGGAAAGTTCACAAAGATAATATCCGAAAGAACTTAGTGTCCTTAGTTGTTCCAAACTTCGTGTCCTTTGTGTTTAATCCCCCTCTTACTTTCGTTTCTTCTTCGTGCCTTCGCGGCTTTGCGTGAGATGCTTCGGTAAATTTGTGTTTTTTGTGCCTTTTGTGGCTAACCCTAAGAAACCGACCGTCGGTCAGCCTTTGAGCATGTTCTTGTAGACGCCGGGCTCGGAGCCTTCTATAACCGTGGCTCCAACCGTCTTTTTGAAAAACTCTACCGGCCCCGCCCAGCCGACTATCGCGTAACCGTAGCCGGCCTCGCGCATGGCTTCGAGCGTCCTGATCAGCAGGCCTTTTCCAAGGCCGGTCTTGCGCAGGTCTTCGTCGACGCCGATGGGGCCAAAAAAACCACTGGCGGTCGCGTCGTAACAGGCAAAGCCGCGTATCTTGGAATCTTTGACGGCCACAAAACACGAGCAGGGAGAGTTCGAGAAGGCGGCGTCGCACTCCGAGGCCCAGCCTTTGGAAAATTTTTCCGCTACCCAGGCCAGGACATGGTGCTTTTCCGGAGCGATGGCGCGCTTGATCTCTATTCCGTTCCTGGAAAGTCCGGCTAAAACTTCCCGCGTGTCGGGGAGGTCGTATAATTTGACGAGCAGATCGGACACTATTGGCCTTCCTGTCCCTGCTGTTGCTGCTGGCCGTCCGGCGGCTGTTGCTGCTGGTCGCCGCCTTCTATCGGAGGCTGGGCGTTAAGTTTCGGCTGGACCGGGGGCGCGGCGTTGGCTTTCGGGGCGGCCTTCTTGCCCTTTGCGGCTTTGGCGGTTTTTTTCTTCTTCTTAGCGTCTTTGACGATAGGATTGGCTTTTTTATCGAACCGATAGGCGGGAACGTTCTCTACTTTATCGAATTTGTATTCCGAGACGGGTTTGGCGGCCTTTTTTTTGGTTTTCTTTGCGGCTTTCTTAGCGGCTTTCTTTTTGGCCGGTTTTTTGGCCGGGGCTTTTTTAGCCGGAGCGGCGGTTTCTTTGGCGGCTTCGGTGGAGGCGTCCGAGTCCTGGGCGGATGCCGTCAGCGCCGCCGCCGCGAACAGCGCGAGCAAAATAAAGAATATATTTTTAATTTTTTTCATTTATAAAGTCCTCTTCCGTTCGTGGCTTATAGGAATATCCTTAAAACACTATCCGCTAACCACTATTCCCCGGCCTTGTTCTCCGCGGCTTTTACGCAGGCTTCTATAAGGCAGGCAAGGGTGACGGGGCCGACCCCTCCCGGTACGGGGGTCATGGCGCGGACCTTGTCCTTCAGACCTTCGAAGTCCGCGTCTCCGCACATCCTGCCGTTCTCGTCTATGTTCGTGCCTACGTCGATAATGACGGCTTCCTGAGCGACCATGTCCGCTTTGAGCCAGCGCACCTTCCCCACCGCGGTCACGACGATGTCGGACGTTTTGAAGATTCCTGAGATGTCCGGGGTTTTGGTGTGGCATACCGTCACCGTGGCGTCCATGCCCGTGAGCATGTGCGACAGCGGGCACCCGACCACGGCGGAGCGATTGGCTACCGCTATCTTTTTCCCCGCGATCCCTATGTTGTGATGGCTGAGCAGCCGCACTACCGCCAGGGCCGTGCACGGCGTAAAAAAACCCGCGCGCTCGATGTCGCGCGTCTTGGAAATGAAAAGGCGCCCCATGTTCAGGGAGGAGAGCGCGTCTACGTCCTTGCCGTCCGGGATGGCGTCCCACATGGCCGGGACTTCAAAACCGCCTGGGAGCGGGCGCTCTATCATGACGGCGTCAATGGCGTCGTCGTTTTTAAGACGCGCCAATAGATCTAAAAATCCGGGGAGCCCTTCTTTCGGGTCGGGCTTTATCAGGCGCACCCCGACGCCGAGTTTCTCGCAGGCCAAGATCTTTCTTTTAACATAGATCCCCGAAGGAGAGTCGTCAAAATAATTAACAATGGCCAGAAAGGGCGGGCGCCCCGCGCGCGCCTTTACGCCGGCGATGCGCTCCGGCAGGGCGGCGAGTATCTTCTGGGCGAGCATTTTCCCTTCAAGCATTTTTTCCATAGCTATATGTTATAAAAGTAAAGCCCAAAGCGCAAAGCCCCGCCCTTTTGGGAACGTACCTGGCACCAATTAGCCTGAGCTTGGCATATCAGCCGTTGCTCATGGCCCAAAAGAGCCTGGCAAAGCGCGGCCGGCAAAATTCCACATGGATATACAGGATTTAGGATTTGCCCCCTATCCTGGATATCCTGTCCATCCATGTAAATACTTGAGTTTTGTTGTTTTTTGTTAAAACGCCCGGAATAAACACGAAGTACACAAAGTCCGAACAGATAAGGGCACTAGGTTTTTCGGGGATGTTCTTCGTGAACTTTCCGTGCAAAACTTTGTGATCTTTGTGGTCAAATCTGGAAGTTTTGCGGCTTTACGGAGCCACGGATGCACGAAGAAGAAAACAGGATAAGGCTTAACATGGATTACAGAATGAACAGGATTTCGGATTTTTGACCCTATCCTCTATATCCTAAGCATCCCTGTGAATGTTTGAGTTTTGTTGTTTTTGTTAAAACGCCCGGAATAAACACGAAGTACACAAAGTCCGAACAGATAAGGGCACTAGGTTTTTCGGGGATGTTCTTAGTGAACTTTCCGTGCAAAACTTTGTGATCTTTGTGGTCAAATCTGGAAGTTTTGCGGCTTTACGGAGCCACGAATGCACGAAGAAGAAAACAGGATAAGGCTTAACATGGATTACAGAATGAACAGGATTTCGGATTCTAGACTTTATCCTGTATATCCTGTCCATCCCTGTGAATTGCTTCTTCTGTTCTTTCTTTGTGCCGTGTGATTCTATTCTTATTTCTTTTTCTTGGTTCGCGGGACTAGCGCGGACGGGAAATAAAAAACCGCCTGGGTTTGACCCCGGGCGGTTTTTATATTTTTTGAGAAAAAGATTATTTCTTCTTTTTCTTGGCCGCGGCTTTGCCTTTGGCCTTGGCGTTCACCATTTTTGCGCGGGCGACATCGCCGGCTTTGTCGAGGTAATAAAGGAAGCCCGCTTCCTTCTGCACGCCGACCTTGATGACTTTCTGGGGCTTGCCGCCCTTTTTGCCGCCGCGGGCCATTTTGGCGCGCGAAACGTCACCGGCTTTGTCTATGTAATAGAGGAAGCCGTCCTCTCTTTTAACGCCTACTTTCTGTACCTTTTCACCCATTGTTAAGCCCTCCTGAAGTGTATGATTAAGGAAATATTACACTATATCGTCGTGGAAAGCAATAATTATTTGCGGCTCATTTGCGGCCGGAGCGCCGGCGTTCCCCTCGTGGCGGGAGCAGCGGAGCGACCGCCCTCTCCCGCGGCACGTCGGAGGAGTTAAATTCTCAGACGGCAATTCACGCGGACGGACATACCCGGCGGAAAAATCCAAAAATATCGGGTTCCGCCCGCCGTGCGGGCGGGATCGTTATCCGCGTCAGAGATTTTCCGTGAAGAATTGCGCGACCCTGCTTTTGTAAACCTCGCCCCCGACCTCGGCGCATTTTCCGTGCGAAGCGCCGGTTATCACCCACATTTGTTTTTTCTCGGACCCGCACATCCCGAAGAGGGTCTCGGCGTCGCGCAGCGGCACGATGTCGTCGTGGTCTCCATTGATGAACATCACCGGCGCCTTGACCTTGTCGATATTGTGCGCGGGGCTGAACGGCTCGGGGTCGGCGCCGAGCTTCATCTTCACGAAAGCCAGCGTCAGCGGCACAAGCGGGTAATAAGGGACTTTGGTGCGCAGCCAGCTCCAATTGGCGACGACCCGCCGGTAGGAGAGGAAGGTATTCTCCGCCATGAGGCATTTTAGCTCCGGATATTTGGCCGCGGCGAAGACCGCGACCGAGCCGCCCATCGAGGCGCCGAACACGGCCGCGCGTTCCATCGCGTGCGGGCGGTGCGTTTTCAGGAAGTCGTAGGCCGCGTCGAAGTCGCGCGTTTCGAGATAGCCTAGGCTGGAGAGCGTCCCGCCGCTTTCTCCCGAGCTGCGGAAGTCGAAGTAGAAAAGATTGAAGCCTTTTTCCGCCAGGAAATGGGTGTCGCGCATCAGGTCGCCGCGGTTGACGCCCCAGCCGTGGCAGAGGATGATGGTCTTTTCCGTCTCGCCGCCGACGGCCGGGATGAACCAGCCCTTCAGGGTCAGTCCGTCGGCCGTCGTGAAGGTGATGCTCTCGAAGGCCAGCTTGTACTGGTCCGGATGTTGCACTACGGGCGTGCGCCGGCGGGGAGGCTGAATTATGGAGTAGCTTTTGAAGTAGGCGAGGACGACGGCGCAGGCGGCCAGGCCGAGCACCGAGAACAGCGACCAGTTAAATATTTCAATTGGGCTCATAAGATATCCTTTACAGAGTTTTAAGGTTTAAAAGATCGAAATAGTCGTAAAGGCCGGGCTTCTGGTCCTTAAGCCAGAGGGCGGCGCGCAGGGCCCCCTCGGCGAAAACGTCGCGTGAGTGGGCGCGGTGGGTGAGCTCCACCCGTTCATGCGGTCCCGCGTAAAGCACCGTATGCTCGCCTACGATGTCGCCGGCGCGCGCGCTCGTTACCGGGACCTCTCCACTGTAAACTTCCTTTATGCCCGCCCGATATTTGAGGGCGGTGCCGGAGGGCGCGTCTTTTTTAAATTTGTGATGGGTCTCGCTTATGCAGATGTCGAAGTCCGGAAGCCTGGCCGCCATCAGCCTGGCTACGGCTATGGTGAGGTTTACGGCCGGGCTCATGTTGGGCGACATGAAGATCGGCGCCGTTTCAGAGTATTTCTTTATAAGCGCAAGCTGGGCGGCGTCGAAGCCCGTGGTGCCTATGACCAGCGGTTTCCTGTGTTTCGCGCACAGCGCGGCGTGGGCGACGCCCGAAGCCGGGGTCGTAAAATCTATCGCCGCGTCGGCGGCGCTAAGCGCCGTCTCCAGGCCGGGCGCTGTCACGGAGCAGTTCCGAACTTTCAGGTCGAAGGCTCCGGAGAGGGAGCAGCGCGGGTTTTCGCGCACCTTCTCTATGATCTTGATCCCCATTCTGCCTGCGGAGCCAAGCACTAAGACGGCGGTTTTTGAGGCGCTCATGTATGTCATTATATTTATTTACCCGCCTAATGACAAACCAGCTGGACAGCTGGGCAGCGTGGCGGCTGGACAGTTAGGCAGCTAGACAGCGGAAAAGAGTCTTACGACGTGATGGCAGCACCGCGCGGCGGGAACGGGCGCGCTAACGGCGGGCGAGCTGCGGCTGGACAGCATGACTGCCGGAGGGACGGGGACATGCAACTATTGTAGGCAGCGGACGTCATGGGTTGTATCAGGACTCATAGCCGTCAAATCATGCCGCGGATCCTCCTCAGGGCCGCCTAGCTGTCCAGCCGTCAAGCCGTCCAGCTGGTTCCCGTATTGCCCCGCCGGAAATAATTTTGCTATCGTTTACTTGATGATATATATATTGACGGGTGTTATAACCGTCCTTTTATGCTGCATAGGCTATCTGCTCAGGAAGTTCTACGCGCTGAAACTGGACAAACCCACTTCAGAAACGGAGGAGAGGAATTTTTCTCTTAAGAACACCTGGAATAAATTCGACGAGCTTCTCACCGGGCTGCTCACCATCCATGAGATAGGAATAGTCAACACCGGTTCTATAAAAAAAGAGGAGTTCTTTCAGACCGTTGTGGAGAGCGCCTGCGAGCTTATCCATTCCCCCCGCGGTTCGCTGATGGTCTACGACGAAGCGACCAGGGAACTCAAGATCGTCGCCTCCAAGAATATTTCCAAAGAAGTTCTCGTGGGCACGCACATCAAACCCGGCCAGGGAATAGGCGGCCGCGCGTTCGAGACCGGCGAGACCATTTTCGTCACCGATCCCGGACAGAACACGCAATACAAGGATTATATCGGCGGAGAGGAGCAGAAAGAGCCGTTCATCGCCCTGCCGCTTAAGGTCAAGGACAAGCCGTTCGGCGTTCTGAACCTGCATCTCTCGAAGGAAAAAGAATCGTTCACCGATTATGATCTTAAGTTCCTGACCCTGCTTGCCGGCGAGGCCGCCATCACGCTGGAGAACATCAAGCTTTACGAGAGCATAGAGAATTTCTATCTGGAGATGGTGCAGACCCTGGCGCGCGTCATAGACGCCAAAGACGCCTACACCGGTGACCACGCGGGCCGCGCCCGCCACAAGGCCCGCGCCCTGGCCGAAGAGCTGCACATGCCCGAGCAGATGATAAAGTACGTCGAGTACGCCGCCCTGCTCCACGATATCGGCAAGATAGGCATAGACGGCGGAATCCTCGCGAAGCCCGGCCGCCTGACCGATGCGGAATACCTGGAGATCAAGAAACATCCCGCCATCGGCTACCAGATCCTCTCCCCGATCCATTTCCTCGGCCCGGTATCGCAGATGGTGCTGTATCACCAGGAGTGGTATAACGGCACCGGCTACCCGGAAGGTTTGAAAGGTGAAGAGATCCCCCTTGGCGCCAGGATCGTGGCCACCATAGATTCCTGGGACGCCATGATGAGCGACCGCCCTTACCGCAAAGCGCTTCCCCGCGAAGTCGCAGTCTCGGAATTGACCAAAGGCGCCGGCAAACAGTTCGACCCCAAGGTCGTCGAAGCCTTCCTCAAGCTTGAGAACAAGGAATGGCAGGACCCGGGATTAACCCACAAATTTAAGATCTGACGCTGACCGCTCCCGCCGACCATGCTGACCATCGTTCCCACCCCGCTAGGAAACCTGGAAGATATAACGGTGCGCGCCCTGAAGGCCCTGCGCGCGGCCGACCTGGTGCTCTGCGAGGACACCCGCCGCACGGCCAAGCTGATGGCCCGCTACGCTATCGCCAAAAAACTGGTCCGGTATAACGAGCACGACGAGCGGTCGCTGGCCGAGGCCGCCGATCTTTTGCGCCGGAACAAGAACGTGGCGCTGGTCTCCGACGGCGGCATGCCCTGCATCTCGGACCCGGGCCGCCGCCTCGTGGCGCTGGCGCGCGCCGAGGGCCTGCCGGTCACGGCCCTGCCCGGCCCTTCCGCGGTGGTCACAGCGGCCGCCGGTTCCGGTTTCCCGGCCGATTCCTTCGTCTTTCTGGGCTTTTTGCCGCGTCCGCGCGGCAAGATAGTGAAAGCGCTTAAAAAAGCTTTCGAGCTTGAAAAGACGGTCATACTTTACGAATCGCCTTTCAGGATAAAGAAGTTCATCGAGCTGGTCTGTGCGGAATTCGGCGGCGATACCGAGATAGTCATGGCCCGCGAACTGACCAAGGTCTACGAGGAATGGCTTAAAGGGACCGCGGCGGAGCTGGCCGGGAAGCTTGCCGGGATCAAAGAGATAAAAGGCGAAATAGTGGTCCTGCTGCGCCTGTCCTCCTTTAAAGAGGGCGAAAGCGAATCGCAGGGACAGGGGCCTATGACGGTGATGTTCGTCTGCTACGGCAATACCTGCCGGAGCGTGCTGGCGCAGTATTACGCCGCCGCATCCGCCGCCGGACAGGACGGCCTGCGATTCACGTCCGGCGGCCTGGCGGCGCAAGGCCTGGCGGTTCCTGTTCCGAAGCCGGTGATAGAGCTGTTAAAAAAAGAGGGCGTACGGGACTTCTCACATGTGCCGGAACAGATCGGAGCGGAACAGGTGAAAGAAGCGGGGCTCATACTCGCGATGACTCATGCGCAGAAGGCCGCCATCCTGGAACAATTCCCCGCCGCGTTCGACAAGACCTATACCCTGACTGAATACAGCGGTCTGGGCGGCGGGGACGTATCCGACCCCTTCGGCAGGGACGAGCTCTTTTATTCCGGGACCTTCAGCCTGATAAAAAAAGCCGTGGATGTTGTGTTGGAGAAATTGAAGAAGTAGAATAATAGTTTTGCCGCGGGCCTGAGCGCGGCGCGGTCCCGGGCGAATCACTGTAAGCCCGACAGATCCGCCCGAAGCGCGCTGATTTAATATTCGGATGCTTTAAGGAGATCACACCATGTACGAAGAAATTAAGAAAGAAGATCCTCAGCTTTACGCCGCCATTAAAGGAGAGGTACTCAGACAGCAGAACAATCTCGAGCTTATCGCCTCCGAGAACTATACTTCCAAGGCCGTGCTCGAAGCGCTGGGCTCGGTCCTGACCAACAAATACGCCGAGGGCTACCCGGGCAAGCGCTATTACGGCGGCTGCGAGTGCGTTGATGTGGCCGAAAAGCTGGCCATAGACCGCGCCAAGCAGCTTTTTGGCGCCGAGCACGCCAATGTCCAGCCGCATTCCGGCACCCAGGCTAATATCACGGCCTACCTTTCCCTCATCAGTCCCGGCGACACCGTCATGGGCCTGAACCTTTCCCACGGCGGGCATCTTTCGCACGGCCATCCGCTTAATTTCTCGGGGCGCTATTTCAAGATAGTCACTATGAACGTCCACAAGGACACGGAGCTGCTGGACTACGACGAAGCCGCCAAGCTCATAGAAAAAGAGAGACCCCGGCTGATCATGGCCGGCGCCTCCAACTACTCCAGGATCTGGGACTGGAAACGCCTTAAAAAAATGGCCGACGAATGGAAGGCCTTTTTGGTGACGGATATCGCCCATTACGCCGGGCTGATAGCGGCAGGGGTCTATCCCTCACCCGTTGAATACGCCGACGTCGTAACAACGACGACCCATAAGACCCTGCGCGGCCCAAGGGGCGGGCTTATACTTTCCAAGGCCGCCTACGCTAAGACCATAGACCGCACCAACTTTCCCGGCAACCAGGGCGGCCCTTTGATGCACGCCATCTCCGGCAAGGCCGTCTGCTTCAAAGAGGCGCTCTCTCCCTCATTCAAGGATTACCAGACACAGGTGGTCAGCAACGCGCGCAAATTGGCCGCTGAATTGCAGACCCGCGGCTACCGCATTGTGGCCGGCGGCACCGATTGCCACCTTATGAGCGTGGACCTGCGCGCCAAGAACGTGACCGGCAAGGAAGCCGAGCTAGCGCTGGATAAGGCCGGGATAACGGTGAACAAGAACACCATCCCGTTCGATCCCCAGCCGCCTATGGTGACCAGCGGCATCCGGATCGGGACCCCCGCCGTCACCACCCGCGGCATGAAAGAAGGCGAGATGTCCGCCATAGCCGACTTCCTCGATGACACTATCAAGCACAAGGGCGATGAAAAGGTCCTTAAAGGGATAGCGGAAAAGGTAAAAGGCCTGTGTTCAAAGTTCCCGATGTATCCAGGCTTCGAAAACTGAAAGGATTTGGGAAAAACCGTGTTTTAAGGCTTTAATTATTATAAAATCTATAGAACCGATCAGGCAAACGGCCTGAACGATCTGATTTGTTTTTTTGTTATTTTTAAGGAGATATAATGACCAGCAAACCGGTGGCCGCGATAGCTGTGATAGGCGGAAGCGGGCTTTATGCGATGGAAGAGCTTAAAGGGGTAAAGGAAATAAAAGTAAAAACGCCCTTCGGAGCCCCTTCGGACAGCATTATACTCGGTACTCTTTCCGGCGTTCCGGTGGCCTTCCTCCCCAGGCACGGCCGCAAGCATGCCATCCTGCCCGGCGAGATCAACCAGCGCGCTAACATGTGGGCGCTGAAATCGCTGGGAGTTAAGACCATAATCTCGGCCAGCGCGGTCGGTTCCCTGAAAGCCGAGCTCGCCCCCACCCATTTCGTGTTCCCCGACCAGTTCATGGACGAGACCAAGGGCCGGGTCTCCACCTTTTTCGGCGGCGGCATAGTCGGGCATGTTCCTATGGCCGAGCCTTTCTGCATGGCGCTTTCCAAAATGATGTATAAAGAGGCCGTGAAGCTCGGGATAAAGTCCCATTTCGGCGGCACGTACGTCTGCATGGAGGGCCCCGGCTTCTCCACTAAGGCCGAATCCAATTTCCACAGGAAGCTGGGCTTCTCCATCATCGGCATGACGGTCGCCACCGAAGCCAAACTGGCCCGCGAGGCCGGCTTCCATTACTCCCCCGTCTCGCTGGTCACGGACTATGACTGCTGGAAGGAAGGGGAAGAGGTTGACCAGGAAAAAGTGACCGCCACCCTCAGAAAGAACATAGAGAACATCCGGCGCCTGCTGGTGAAGATTATTCCGGTATACGCGACTGCGGGATGCCATAACCATTGCCCCGAGTTCATAAAAGCCTCCATTCTTACCCATAAGGAACATTTCCCCCCGAAACTCTATAAGGCGCTTAAACCTATTATAGGCTGACATTATGAAAAAAGAAGCCGCGAACCGCACGACTAACAGGAAGGCCTGGATCAACTCTACCCGTAAGAAGCTCATAGAGGCGGCGAAGAACGCGCAGAAAAACTCGTATTCCCCGTATTCCCGCTATCCGGTCGGCGCGGCCGTGCTGGCCGAGTCCGGCAGGATCTATTCCGGGTGCAACGTTGAGAACGCCTCCTTCGGCCTGGCCTGCTGCGCCGAGCGCGTGGCCATCTTCAAGGCCGTGAGCCACGGAGAAAAGAAGCTGCGTGCCGTCTGCGTTACAGCCAAGTCCGCCAAGCCCTGCGGCGCGTGCCGGCAGGTCATCATAGAGTTCGCCCTGAAGGACGCGGAAGTCATCTGCGTCGACTGGGAGCCGCTCGAAAAGAAGGAAAAAATAACATACACGAAGGCTTCCCGGCTCCTGCCGAAGCCCTTCAATCCTTCCGAAGCCGGTCTGTAACAGCAGGTACAGGTATAGGTAAAGGTAGAGAAGAAGCCGGTTCCTCTTGCTATACCTATACCTTCACCTCAACCTAAATTTTGGAGGTATACTTATATGGACGTCAAGACCCTTAGCAAGATAACCAAGTGGATGGAATCCACGGACCTGGAAGAAATTACCTGGAAGAACGGAGGGGACAAAATCAGCCTTAAAGTCAACAATTCCCCCGAGTCGCACAGCAAATTCGCCTCCACCATAGAGCCGGTGGCCTCGCCTTCGATCGGCATCTTCCGCTTCGCACGCCCCGGTAAAGCGAATACCATTAAAGAAGGCATGGCGGTGAAGAAAGGGGCCGAGCTGGGAGTGGTGGAAGTCGCTAAAGAATTCAAGCCCGTCCTCGCCCCCATAGACGGATATCTTAAGATCATCTCCGTTGAGGACGGCAAGACCGTCGAATACGGGCAGCCCTTATTCTTTATTGAGCCAAAGTAAGCAAATAAGGTTACAGGCTGCAGGTATCAGGTAACAGGCAAGACCTGATCCTGTCACCTGCCACCTGTTGCCTGTCACCTGTCATTTGAAGCCTATGTCGCAGAAATCTTCGGTCATAAAATGCCGGAAATGCGGGTATATCTCCAATATAATCAGCGATACCTGCATTAAATGCGGCAGTATGCTCGAGAAGATCTGCGGCGACTGCGGTTTCCCGAACGCGGTCGAGAAAAACCATTGCGATCAGTGCGGAACGCTGCTGGCCCTCAGAGCCGTGCCGTCCGCCCAGCAGAGCTCCGCTCCGGCCGCCGTCCCCGCCGAGAGCGCGAAGCCCCCGGAAAAGCCAAAATTCCAGTTCGAAATGCAACCTATCTCGGAAACGGTGGCCGAGAAAGAGGCGTCATTCAGGAGCCGCTTTTCGGAGAAGAGCGTTACGTCGCCAGCTGCTCCCCAGCCTCCCGCTCAAACACCTCAGCAGCAAGTCCGCCCTGCGCCCGCTATCGGACCCAGGGCTCCGGCCGCTCCATCCCAGTTTAACAAGCTTCTGGCCACTACCCGCCGCTTTAAGCCCAAGAATATCTACGGGGCTCTCGTTCTCGCGGGCCTGCTGGCCGTATTGTTTTTTTTCCTCTATCTGATCGCCGCGCCGTATATACCCAAATTTACGCTCAGGATGGCCGCCAATAATTATCTCAAACGGCTGTCTACCGGCCGCTATGAAGAAGCCTACGCGATGCTCTCCACCAATTCCAAGTCGGCGTGTTCCATGAAGAGCTATGTCGAATACAACCAGGAGTATTACGGTAAAGCCCCCGCCTGGATGTTCAAAAACGTGGAAGTGTTCGTTATGGAACCCGAAGCCGCCATGGTGCGCTATCAGCTGAAGGCGGGCACGGAGCCGTGGCATACCGACTATATCTCCTTCGTCAAAGAGCACGATAAATGGACGCGTCCTTACATCTGGATGCTTTTCGAGCCCATAGACACGGCCATCGCCAAACAGGATTATCCGCAGACGCTGTTCCTGGCCCAGAAGCTTTATCTCACCGACCCGATGGACCCCCGCACCTCCGGCTATTTATGCGTGGCGGAGTTCTTTATGGGACTTTACGACAAGGCCTCCGATTCCTGCCGGAAGACCGTGCTTTCCGCCTCGGTCTATCCGGTGGGCTTCAGCCCCGAAGAGATTTTCCAGTTCAAGTTCTATTACGCCGACAGCCTGCGCTTCACGCAGAAATCCGAGATGGCGCTGGACGAGTACACGGAACTGCTAAGATCGCCGTCCGTCTCCGCCAAGGAGCAGTGCCCCCTTTTTCTGAGCCGGGCCGACACCAACGTGAAATTAAAAAGATACGACGCCGCCCTTACCGACATGCTCAAGGCCGACGGCGTATGCACGGACACGGCGAACCGGACGGAGGTAGCCAAACGCATGCGGTTCATTAACGGGGACGCCCGTGAGGACGCCATCTCTTTCGCGCAGCGCACCAAGCCCAGAGCGGACCTGCCGACTTTCAGCGAATTAAGAGCTAAAGAACTGGCTTCGATCACTGTACGCACAGGGCCCAAGAATATGCGGTATATGCCGAAAGATAATTGGGTATCCGCGCACATCGCCGGACCGGAATACCGTGTGGTGCTGCGGCAGGAAGGTCTCAACCCGCGCACCCGGCAGATGGATATTAAGAACGTATATGTATTCACGGTAAATCTGTGGACCGGCATTATACGTCTTGAAGAAGGGACGCTGCCTGCGAAACAAGGGGCGCCCGTTAAGAAGTAAGGATCAGGAAATCAGGATTAAGGATTAAGTACCAAGGATTAAGATTTTAAGATTTAGGGTTGGATCAAGGTGTAAGGATTAAAAATTGCTGTTGCTTAGTACTTAGTACTTAATCCCTACCACTTACTCCTACAAAAGAGGTTACTTTTCTATGTTCAAAAAGATACTGGTTGCCAACAGGGGCGAGATCGCCATCAGAGTGATCCGCACGCTGAAAGAGATGGGTATAAGATCAGTGGCTGTTTATTCCGAGGCCGACCGCTCCTGCCTGCATGTGAGGGAGGCCGACGAGGCGGTCTGCATCGGTCCGGCCATGGCGAGAGAGAGCTATCTTCACATCCCCGCCATCATCTCCGCCGCTAAAGTGACCGGCGCCGAAGCTATCCACCCCGGCTACGGCTTCCTGTCGGAAAATCCGGTCTTTTCCGCCGCCTGCGTTGAGAACGGCATAGTTTTTATAGGTCCGAGCCCTAAGGCGATCGAGATGCTCGGGCATAAAGCCAGCGCCCGCAAAATAGCCGTCAAAGGCGGCATCCCGGTCACGCCGGGCACCAAAGACTGCGTAACGAAGGATTACCTGAAGGAGGCCGAAAAGATAGGCTTCCCCATAATGATAAAGGCCGCGGCCGGCGGCGGGGGCAAGGGTATCCGCATCGTCCGGGAGAAGGGGCAGCTGGAGCACGAATTCCAGATGGCGTCCTCCGAAGCGAAAGCCGCGTTCAATAACGGCGACGTTTATTTTGAAAAATACATTGAGAACCCCCGCCACGTCGAAGTGCAGTTCGCCCGCGACTCCCATGGCAACGCCGTCGCTTTCCCGGAGCGCGACTGTTCCATACAGCGCCGCCATCAGAAGCTGGTGGAGGAATCCCCCTCCCCCGCGGTCAACCAGAAGCTCCGCGGAAAGCTCGAAGAAGCCGCCATAAGCCTGGCCGACACCGCCGATTATGTGGGCGTGGGCACCGTGGAATTCTTGATGGACCGCGAAAAGAATTTCTTCTTCATGGAGGTCAACACCCGCCTGCAGGTCGAGCATCCGGTTACCGAAACTATAACCCGGACGGACCTGGTCAGGGAGCAGATACTGATAGCGGCCGGAGAAAAGCTCAGCCTGTCCCGCTCAAGAGCTTCCGCCTATGACGGCCACGCCATAGAGTACCGCATCAATGCTGAGGACTTTTCGAGGAATTTCGCGCCGTCGGTCGGACGCATCGAAGAATGGATAGCGCCGGGCGGGCCTGGCATCAGATTGGACACCCATATGTACCACGGGTATACGCTGCCGGTCTATTACGACAGCATGCTCGCCAAACTGATCGTATGGGGGCCCGACCGCGCCGCAGCCATAGCCCGGTCCAGACGCGCTCTGGGCGAGTTCAAGATCCTCGGGGTATCCACCACTATAGACGTGCATAAAATGATAGTGGATTCTCCCGAATTCCAGGCCGGGGCCGCGGATACCGGCTTCATGGAAAGGCTTCTGAGCAAACAGGTAGAGGTAAAGGTATAGGAACAACAGGTAAAGGTAGAGGTACAGGTAGAGACGAGGAGAGGTGAAAACCGATAGGTGAATAATTTTATTCTATGGCAGTCTATACCTCTACCTTTACCTAGGGGCCGCTGAAAAAGTCATTATCTGATTGAAGTCTCGTCGTAGAAATGGGAAAATATAAGGGCAATAACGCATAGAAACTGCACGGAATTCGCATACCGGTCATAAAAAGCCGTGCAGT
>Ga0073936_10003492_pt1 | contig 22467 bp, 17 predicted proteins | sample AliMusrvi5mmetaG_FD_87041 | JGI IMG/M metagenome (GOLD analysis project Ga0073936, IMG submission 87041) | Freshwater lake bacterial and archeal communities from Alinen Mustajarvi, Finland, to study Microbial Dark Matter (Phase II) - Alinen... | ecosystem: Environmental > Aquatic > Freshwater >... | reverse complement strand
GAACGGTATAGCCTGCATAGACCACCCGGTTGCGGTCAGCATATTCGGCCAGTGCCGCGAAATCTTCTTCACCATAATCATTGGGGATCACGTAATTTCCGCGAAGCATGATGCCGATCTTTTCAAATACCTTGATGGCATCATGGTTATAGATGGCGGGTGACTCTTTTTTATACCGTTTGAGCTCTTCATCACGGAAGGACTCAAAGCCGCAGATGACTACCTTCAGTCCGCCTTTGGCCAGTTTCTCGATAATCTCCGGGTGCTGCGCGGCTGCGTCAGCACGGATGTCCATCACGAAGGTCTTTTTTATGCCCTCCTCCAGGATGCGGTCGAACAGCAGGTTCATGAAACCGTGATCCACCACGGTGTTGGCATCGGCAAACCGGACCACGGGGTATTCATCGATGGATTTCAGTTCGGTGATCAGGCTCTCAACGGTGCGCTGGTAGTACTTTCCCTTGAATTGCGTCCAGATGGAGCAGAAGGTGCATTTATAAGGACAGCCAAGGGAGGTAAAGACATAAGTGCTTGGATCAGGGCTTCCTCCGACTTTATAGGTGTTGATCCAACGTTTCAGGTGGCTTCGGTCGATGGGGATGAAATTCTCACCGGCAGGATCCCATTTGCGTTTTTTCCCTTCCGTTCTTACCAGCCCGTTAAGTGTGTTGAGGATGATCCCGGGGACAGCCGTCAGGGGTGTCCCCTGCTCTTTTGCCAGGATCACATCGCGGAAAATGTGCGGGCATTGTCCCTGAATCACCACGTCCACCGAAGGATCGGTAAAATCCTGGGGACAAAGTGTGGCATGCAAACCGCCGGCGACCGTCAGTACGGATGGGTTCCAGCGTTTTGCCTCCTGCAGTATCTCGATGGAGTAATCAAATTCAGAAGTTATGGTGGTCACCCCGACCACATCGGGTTTGTGCTTCTCCAGCAGGCTTCTGACCAGCAAAGGAAGTTCCGGGGTAAGCGGCTCAAGGTCGTATTCTCCTTTGGTATCAAATAGAACAACGTCGTGATCCTTAACAGAGGCAGCAATGGTGAGCAGTCCCAGCGGTGGGCCGATCAGCTTGCGGTGGATGAAACCTTTTGCGTTCTCGGGTGCAAACTTCAGAATATTGTTTTCCGGGCTCCGGGGCGGATTTATCAGGAGGATCTTCATCTGTTCAAAATGATTTCTGCAAAAATAGGAAAATTACCAAGTGCGCTTTCGTGTTTTCAAAAGAGATGATCAGGGGCTCGAGTGGCGGATGCATTTCCGTCACCCATCAGTCACAGAAAAATCCTATCTTTGCTTCAATCCAAAACAGGTCTCAATCACCATCATGGCTGTTAATCCGCTGATCCTGCAACAATTTTCAAAGCTGAACTGCTGCGTCATTATTCCCACCTACAATAATGAAAGGACGCTGGAGATGGTCATTCGGGATGTATTGGAATACACTCCCATGGTGATTGTTGTAAATGACGGTTCCACCGATTCCACTCCCGAAATATTAAGACGCTTCCCCGAAGTTGACGTGATCTCCTATGAAAAGAACAAGGGGAAGGGCCATGCCCTGATCACAGGGTTTCGTCATGCCCTTGAAAAAGGCTTCGAGAATGCCATCACCATCGATTCGGACGGGCAGCATTATACTGACGATCTGCCACTGTTCCTTGACCAGGCTGAAAAAAGCCCCGGCTGCCTGGTGATGGGCGCCCGCAACATGGCGCAGTCAAGCGTTCCCGGCACGAGCAGTTTCGGGCATAAGTTCTCGATCTTCTGGTTCAGGATCGAAACCGGGCAGAAGATACTGGATGTGCAGTCGGGATACCGCCTCTACCCTCTTGAGCCGATGCGGAAGATGAAATTTTTCGGCAGCAAGTATGAGTTCGAGGTCGAGGTGCTGGTCCGGCTGGCCTGGAAAGGAGTCGAAATCCATTCGGTGCCGGTCAAGGTATGGTATGCCCCGAAAGAAGAGCGTGTTTCGCATTTCCGGAAGTTCCGGGACTTCTCGAGGGTCAGCGTGGTCAACTCCATCCTGGTATTCATCGCCCTCCTCTGGGTCAACCCATTCAGATTCCTGAAAGCCTTGCGGAAGACCTCTGTAAAGAAGTTTATCCGTGAATTCATCATCAACAGTTCCGACTCCAATTCAAGGATAACCTGGTCAGTCATGTTAGGCATCTTTCTGGGCGTCATCCCGATCTGGGGATTCCAGATGCTGGTCGCATTCAGCACAGCTTATCTTTTGAAGCTGAACCGTTTCATCACGGTTGCCGCCTCCAATATCAGTATCCCGCCTCTCCTGCCCTTCATTCTCTACCTTTCCTATAAAACGGGTGAACTTCTGGTTGGAAAACCCACCACGGTGAGCAATGCTTCAGGATTCACCTATGCCTGGGTGAAGACCAATATTGTTCAATACCTGGTAGGAAGCCTGGTGTTTGCTGTTCTTCTCTCACTGATCACGGGACTGATCACCTATATCCTTCTCGGTATTTTCAGACGGAATAAAATGTTGAATGTTCATTCAGACCCTGTAGACCAGGCATAAAAACGAAAGCTTATGTCAGCACCGTTTATTCGCCTGTACCTCTTTTTCAGGGAACGAAAGAAACTCTTCTACCTGTTCCTTCTGGTGGTTCTTGTGTTGATCATGGTTCCTGCCTCCCGTATCCGTTTCCGGGAAGATATTTCAGGCATCACCGGATCGAAGGAATCTTTAAGCAGGTATGAACAGGTTACCAGCCGGATAAAATTCTCCGACAAACTGATCATCCGCTTTTCGCAGACGGATACCATGGCAGCCGCTGACCCTGAAAAACTGATGGATTTCGCACGGGCATTCACCGACAGCCTCCGCAGCCACTTCGATTCGACCTTCATCCGCTCGGTCCTTTCCAATGTGAATGATTCAGGCATGATCTCCAGTATGGACATGCTCAGCAACCACATGCCGGTATTCCTGGATGAGAAAGACTACCGGCACATTGATGGCTTGCTGCAGCCCGACTCTGTTCATGCTCTGATGGTGAGGAACTACAGGAACCTGCTCACTCCTGCAGGCTTCGGGTTGAAAAACACGATTATGCGCGACCCGCTCGGGATATCTTACCTTGCGATGAATAAATTAAAGTCACTGAAGGCCGGTGATAATTTTGATATAATGGATGGTTACATCCTTACACAGGACCATAAAAATTTACTGCTCTTTATAACGCCGGCAAACCCCTCGAGTGAAACATCGAAAAATGAGCAGCTGCTGTTGGGCATTGATGAACTGATCCGTGGGATCGGAAAATCCTTTGATCAGAAAATAAAGGGCGATTCCTTCGGGGCGATCGCCTTTTCTGTCGGGAATGCCCGTCAGGTTAAAAAAGACATCTGGCTGACGCTGGCCATTGCCCTGACACTGATCTTTCTGTTGATCGGCTGGTATTTCCGCAGCTGGAAGATCCCCCTGCTCGGATTCCTGCCTGCCCTCTTTGGTGGTGGACTGGCTCTGGCTATCTTATATCTTGTAAAAGGAACCGTTTCCTCCATCGCCATGGGCATCGGTTCTGTGATCCTTGGGCTGATTGTTGACTATGCCCTTTATATCATCAACCATTTCCGAAAGAAGGGCAACATGATCGTTGTGCTGGAAGAGATGACGCTGACCGTGATCCTCTGCAGCCTCACAACGGCAGGGGCCTTCCTTTGCATGATCTTTCTCCGCTCCAATGTACTTCATGACCTGGGATGGTTTGCCGCCCTCAGCGTGGCAGGCGCCGCATTCTTCGCGCTGGTGATCCTACCGCATTTCCTTACGGAAAAGGACTCCAAACCCACCCGCAACCTGGTCGACCGGATCTCAGCCTTTTCATTTGAGAAGAGCCGGATCGCGATTCTTGTTCTCATCATAATGGCCCTTTTATCTGTGTTTTTTCTCCGCAATGTGAAGTTTGAGCAGGACATGATGGCACTGAACTTTGTTCCCGCCCACCTGCAGAACACGCAAAGGGACCTTGAAAGGATCACGGATGCCTCATACAAAACCGTTTACCTTGTTTCCACCGGGACTGACCTTGATCAGGCTCTGAAGGCGGGTGAAAAAATCGTTCCTGAAATAGAGCAGCTGAGGTCATCCGGGATTATCCGATCGCTCTCCGGCCCGGGAAAGCTCCTTTTTTCAGACTCCCTGCAGCAGGTAAAGATCCGCCGGTGGAATGCATTCTGGACCAGCGATAAGAAAGCCACCCTCCTGGCAATGGTGAATATGGAGTCCGCGAAACTGGGATTTAAGGAGGGGGCCTTTGTTCCCTTTAAAATAAGTCTCGACCGGCCATTCGATCCCCTGAGCGTTAAGGAGACCAACTCCCTGACAACCGGACTGCTTTCCGACTATATCACAGAAACCAGCGGATTAACGATGGTCGCAGCCATACTCAAGGTCAGGCAGAACGACACGGAGCGGATCTGTTCGGCATTCCGGGATAAGCCGGATATCGTTGTGTTTGACAAGCAATCAATGACCCGGAATTTTGTGGCCAATGTCAGCCATGACTTTGACCTTCTGGTGGGGCTCTCTATGATTTTTGTCACGTTGCTGCTGCTGCTCTCCTTTGGCCGTATCGAAACCGGGCTGGCCACCACCCTGCCTATGTTTTTCAGCTGGCTGCTTACCCTTGGATTCATGGGCATAACGGGCATCCGCTTCAATATTTTCAACATCATTGTCTCCTCGTTTATTTTCGGACTGGGCGTTGATTACAGCATCCTGATGATGCGGGGACTACTTTATGAATATAAATACGGGAGCAGTGAGATCAGCTCCTATAAATCCTCCATCATCCTCTCGGCCTCGACTACGCTTTTCGGAGTAGGCGCACTGTTCTTTGCGCGCCATCCGGCTTTAAATTCCATTGCAATGATCTCAGTTTTCGGGATCGTTTCGGTAGTATTCGTAACATTCACGATCCAACCCCTCTTTGTCAACTGGTTCCTCATTTCCCGGTTGAAAAAGGGCCGCTACCCGATTACCATGCGAATCGTGATTAAAACCTTTATCACCTGGGGAAACATTGTACTGGTCGCTCTGCTGCAGGTGATCCTCGGCGGGCTTATCTTTATCCTGCTGCCGCTTTCGCGGAAGAAAAAGCAGCTCCTGTTTCACAGGTTATTCTGCGTTTTGTGCAAAGCCTACATCGCTGTCACCTTCCCTACCAACCGGAAATTTTACAACACCTTCCATGAAGATTTCTCAAAGCCGGCTGTCATCATCAGCAATCACCAGTCATTGATTGAGACCCCGGCATTTCTCCGCCTCCATCCAAAGATCATCATCCTGACCAACGACTGGGTGTGGAATTCTCCCCTGTTTGGCCCTGTAGCCCGCATGGCCAGCTATTTCAATGCCGATCACGGGATCGACAGCATTCTTGACCGCCTGCAGGAGAAGGTCAGGGAAGGCTATTCTGTGCTGATTTTTCCTGAAGGTCACCGCAGCACGGATAACCAGATTCACCGCTTTCACCGGGGCGCTTTTTACCTGGCGGAGAAACTGCAGATGGACATCCTGCCTGTTGTTGTCTTCGGTACCGGGGAATTTCTCGGTAAGGGTGTTTTCTGGGGCAGGCCCTCCGGTTTGCATATGAAGATCCTTAGCCGCGTCAGGCCGGAAGATCTAAGCATGGGTTCGGGTTATTCTGAACGATCGAGGCGTTTCCGTCAGTTATACAGGAAAGAGTACGCCGGTTTTATGGCCTCTGAAGGCACCGGATCCTATTACAGGAAAAAGCTCATCCTGAACTATATTTATAAAGGCCCGGTGCTTGAATGGTACCTGCGTGTGAAAATGAACATTGAAGGTTTTTACCAGCGATACAATGAGCTGATTCCCCGTGAGGGTGCGATCCTTGACCTGGGCTGCGGATACGGGTTCATGGCTTATATGCTCAATATGAATGCGCCCGGCAGGAGGATCACCGGGGTTGATTATGATGAGGAGAAGATCCGTGTTGCTCAGCATGCCATCCTGAAAAACGATCATCTTGATTTTATCTGCGCGGATATCACCTCTTTTGAATTCGCCATGCAGGATGTGATTCTGCTGAGTGATGTACTGCATTACTTTTCGCATCAGAAACAGGAGGAGCTGCTGCTCCGCTGCATGGAACGGCTCAACCCGGGAGGCATGATACTGGTGAGGGATGCAGATTCAGCTGAGGAGAAGAAGCATGAACGGACAAAACTCACCGAGTTCTTTTCAACTAAGGTCGTGGGCTTCAATAAAACGGAAAACGATAAAGGGGAACTGTATTTCACCTCCCTTGACACGATCATGGAAATCTGCGCAAAGAACGGCATGCACCCGGAGATCATCCGCCAGGAAAAACATACATCCAATATACTTGTTGTGATCAGGAAATGATGGTAAAGGCTTCGGATACATACGATATGATCATCATCGGCAGCGGGCTGAGCGGACTGCTTTGCGGGAACATCCTTGCACGCGAAGGCATGCGTGTATGCTTACTTGAGCAGCACCATCAGCCGGGCGGATGCCTGCAGACCTTCCGCCGCAAAGGGGTCGCCTTCGAGACCGGCGTCCACTATTTCGGAGGCTTTGACCCCGGACAGACTCTTTACCGTTACTGGAACTATTTCGGCCTGACAAATTCACTTGAGCTTGAAAGGATGGACCCTGAAGGCTTTGATCAGATCGGATTCCCCGGAGCCGAATTCCCCATTGCCATAGGAGCAGAAAACTTCGTTGAAAGACTTCTCCCCTTTTTCCCCGGCCAAAGAGTGTCCCTTCAACAATATGTGAAAGCACTGAATGAGATCGTAAAGACCTTTCCCCTCTATAACCTGGAAAACCCCGTCCGGCACGAAGAAGAGCATTACAAAAACAAATCAGCCGCCGAATTCTTCAACTCATTTAATGAAGAATCCGCCCTCTGCCCTCCGCCTTCCGCCTTCCGCCATCTGCCTTCCGCCCTCCGCCCTCACCTGTCTTCCATCCTCTCCGGCAACAACCTCCTCTATGCGGGAAACCCAGGAAAAACCCCGCTTCACATCGCCGCCGTCATCAATCACTCCTTTATGGCGAGCGCCTGGAGGCCGGTGGATGGCAGCGCACAGATCGCTAAAGCCCTGCTCAAAAAGTTCAGATCACACGGAGGAGAATTGCTGTTGTCACAGCCGGTGGATTCCATCGGATATGACGGCCAGGGATTCATGGTAAGGACCTCCAATGGATTGTGTTTATCATCTTCTCAGTTGGTCTCATCCATTCATCCTGCAAAAACCATTGCAATGATGGATGCCACCCTGTTCAGGAAGTCCTTTACAGAACGCATCACAACCCTGAAAAACACCATCTCATCCTTTGCCATTCATGCTGTTCTGAAAAAGGGGCGCTTCCAATACCTGAAGCACAACTACTATTACCATGCCTCCGAACCGGTATGGACAGGGGAAGAGACAAGCTTATGGCCGGCGAATTATATGCTGCAGACACCCGCCCCCGCCGCAGAAGATGGTTTTGCAGAGAGTCTGGTGATCATGAGTCCGATGGCTTTCAGACATGTAAAAACATGGGAAAATACACACACTGGGGACCGCGGTAAGGCTTACCTTGAATTTAAAGAAAAAAGTGCGGATCAGCTTCTGAAGATGGCAGAACTCCGCTTCCCGGGCATCCGGGATTCCATCGACTTTATGGAGGTATCAACTCCCTTAACCTGGCGTGATTACACCGGGGTACCTGAAGGATCAATGTATGGCATAGAACGTGATTTCAATGATCCCCTGGTGACGAACATTTTGCCGCGGACAAAGGTCCCGGGGCTTTGGTTCACCGGGCAGAATATTAACCTTCACGGGGTGCTTGGCGTGACGATCGGCAGCGTGCTGACCTGCGGCGAGATCCTCGGGCTGGAATACCTGCTTAACAAAATAAGGAATTGTGAATAAGATAGATAAATGGAGGAGACGGCTGCTCAGGGCGGTGATGATTGTCACCGGACTTATCCTGTTTATATGTATTATCTTCTCTTTCATGACCCGGATCAGGATACCGGAAATAAAAGACCGCTCGGCCACGCTACTGACAGTAAAGAACCCTAAGCCCGGTTTTTATACCATCGGCAGGAACTGGCTGAAGAAAAGCAATTCCGGCTTATGGGAACTTTATATTGAAGGCAAGCCCTTTGAGCGGGGCGTTATCAACGGGAAACTAACGGAGTCCCTCATTGAACTGCAGGAACAGGCATTCATCAGCCAGATCGGGAAGCTGATCCCCTCAAAAACCTACCTGAAATTCCTGAAGTATTTCATTTACTGGTTCAACCGCGACCTCGATAAATACATTACAGAGGAATACCAGGAGGAGATCTACGGCATCTCCCTCTCCGCTTCGGACAAATACAACTTCATCGGTTCAAATTACAAACGGATACTGAATTACCACTCGGCTCATGACATCGGGCATGCGCTTCAGAACATGCACCTGGTGGGTTGTACATCCTTTGGTACCTGGGCGGGCCGTTCAAAAGACTCAACGCTCATTATCGGACGGAATTTTGACTTTTATGTGGGCGACGACTTTGCAAAAAACAAGATCGTCTGTTTCGAGAAACCAGACCAGGGCTACCCCTTCATGATGATCACCTGGGGCGGGATGATCGGGGCCGTTTCAGGGATGAATGAAAAAGGCATTTCGGTGACGATCAACGCGGCGCCATCCGGCATCCCCTGGTCGGCCCGAACCCCCATATCGATTCTTGCACGGGAGATCCTGCAGTATTCGACAAACATCCATGAAGCGCTTGAAATTGCGAAGAAGCGTGAGACTTTTGTATCGGAATCCATACTTGTTGGATCTGCCGCCGACAACAAGGCTGTCATAATTGAGAAGACACCAGAAAGGACGGCCTGCTATGATCCCGGGAAAGATTACATCATCTGTTCAAACCATTTCCAGGATAAACAATTCATGGATCTTCCAAAGCATGCAAAAGACCGGCAGGAAAGTCCGACTGTATACCGCTACAAACGTGTGCTGCAGGATATAACCAACCAGGAAAACCTAGATCCTGTTTCGGTAGCAGAGATCCTGCGCGACCGCTCCGGACTGAACGGGAAGGCGATCGGCAATGGCAATGAAAAAGCGATCAACCAGCTTATCTGCCATCATTCAGTCATCTTTGAGCCCGCCAAAGGGCTGGTGTGGGTTTCAACAGACCCTTATCAACTGGGTCCGTATATCTGCTATGACGTATTCAAAATATTTCATACTTTTGCAGGGTTGCAGCGTCCCGTTGAGATCAGTGAGCCTGACAAAGTCATTCCAGCTGATTCGTTTTATTTTTCAAGTGGTTACGCACATTTTACCCGTTACCGGGCGATGCGTGAGACCTTGAAAAATGCCACCTCCGGAGGCCTGCTGCTGAACGGTTCTTTTATTGATGAGTTTACCAGCCTGAACCCTGATCTTTATGAAGGTTATGAACTTGCCGGGGATTATTATCTCCGGCATCATAAGACGGGAAAGGCAGGGGTTTATTTTAGGAAAGCGCTGGAAAAGGAGATCCCGCGCATGGATGAGAAACGCAAGATCATCCATAAGTTATGTTCCTGTACTATTAACTGAAAACTGAAAAAATGAAGTTTAAACTGATATATCCACGCTGGGAAAAACTGGAAGGACAGACGATCTTCTATCTTCCCCCTCACGGACCGGTTGTTATGGCAGCCGATCTTCCCGGTCATGTCGATGTTGAATTTATCGATGAAAATGTTGAAGAACTGATTATCGATGATGCCGTCGATTTTGTCGGGATTTCCATGATGCTGACCACCCAGGTGAAACGAGGCTGGGAAATTGCCGATGCCTACCGCAAACTGGGTAAGAAGGTGATCTTCGGCGGGATTTCGACCATGCTGCATGCAGAAGAGACCATGCTGCATGCGGATTCCGTATTCCTCGGAGAGGTGGAAGGCCGCCTGAAAAAGGTGTTTGAGGATTTTGAAAAGAACGAGCTCCAGAAGGTTTATAATTTCATCAACAACCCGCCGGAGATGAGTCTGGTGGGACCGGCACGCAGGGACATCCTGAAGAAAGACCTTTATTACCACAAGGGATTCCGGATGGTCGATCTGTTCCATGCCTCCCGCGGATGTATTTACGACTGCTATCCCTGTGCTGTCCGATACCTGGGCGGAAGAGGATTCCGTCCCCGTCCGATCGACCGTGTTGTTGAAGAGCTTTCACAGATGGACAACAACCGTTTGTTCATTGTCGATAACTCCCTTGCCCTGGATACCAAATGGGAGAAAGAACTTTTCAAGGCCATGATCCCCCTGAAAAAGAAATGGGTGAGCCACACCATCGAAGATAAGAACGACGTGCTTGACCTTGCTGCACAAGCCGGGGCATGGTATGTTTACCAGGCGGTTTTCGACACATCCGATTACATCCGGAACCGCATAAAGCAGTATCACGACTATGGCATCGCCGTAGAAGGAACCATCCTGCTCGGTCTCGACAATCAGACGGAAGATGATATCAAACGCCTCATCGATTTCCTCCTGGAGATCAACCTTGACCTTGCCGAATTCACGGTACTGGCTCCTTTCCCGCATACAAAGGCATACAGCGACCTGCTGAAGCAGGGACGTATCTTCGATCATGACTGGAACCATTACAACGCCGGCAAGGTAGTGTATCATCCAAAACACATGACCGCAGAGCGCCTGCAGGAACTTTATAATTATGCCTGGGATACCTTCTATAAAGACGAACCCCAGACCCAGAAAATGTTCAACATGCTCAGCACCGTTATGAAACGGGAACTTGAAGATGGCACCTACACCCCCCGCCGCCGTGACCTGACCGACATGAGTTTCGGGAAGAAAGTCGGGAAAGTCGCCTGAGGCAATGAAAAATGAAAAATGAAGAATGAAAAATGAAAAATGAAAAATGAAGAATGAAGAATTAACCCGATACTATTTATGGAGATAAATCCCGAATTCAATCAATACATGGATCAGTACCTTGATTACCCCGGTCAATGGGGCAGTCCCTCAAGGTGCGGCATCCGGGTCATTGACCGGAAGGACAGCAGGAAACTGGTGATCGCCACCGAGATCTACCGACAGAACCCGGGAACCCCGGTAACGGAATGGTGTGCCCCGCTGGCAACACAGATATTGAATTCACTGGATATCTCCTACGATCGGTTTATCTTCATCGAGCATACCCCGGACATGGGCAGCAAGCTGGCGTTTTACAGCGAAACCTTTGACTTGGTCACCTTTGACTGGGACGGGAACAAACTCACCGACCCTAAATGGAAAAGACTGGAACGGCATGAGGTGGATGCCATGATGGTCGAATAGCTGAACCCCTGCTTCTTTTGTATTACTTTCTTTGCGACCTTTGCGTGACATGAACCGCGCAACTTATCCCATTCTTCCTTCCATATTCAGGCTCAACAGCCTGATCATTTTTTTACTGCTGTTCTTTTCTGCGGGCCTGTCGGCCCAGCCTGTGCTGCATTCGGTCATCCGCGGTGAGGTCATCGACTTCCAGACCCGCTCTCCTCTGCCCGGCGCCAATATCGTCCTTGTAAATTCCAATCCCCTGATCGGAACTACCAGCGATGCAAACGGCCATTTCCGCCTGTCCGGGATCCCGATCGGTAAAAGGCAGATCACGGTCACCTATCTGGGATATACGCCATTTAATTCGGAAGACCTGATCGTGAGCAGTGGCAAGGAGACCTTTATCACAGTTCAGCTGAGAGAGAGCGTGCTAACATCAAAGGAGGTCGAAATCCATGGCGATTACAGGAAGTATGAAGCAATCAATAAAATGGCCACAGTAAGTGTACGGTCCTTCAGCGTGGATGAGACCTTCCGGTTTGCAGGCAGTTACAATGACCCGGCACGCATGGCTGCGAACTTTGCCGGGGTCACCTCCGGGGTGGATAACCGCAATGATATCATCGTCAGGGGTAACTCCCCCATGGGACTGCAATGGCGTCTGGATGACATGGAGATCCCCAACCCGAATCACTTTGCCGCAGTGGGAACAACCGGGGGACCGGTGACCATACTCAACAACAACCTGCTTACCAACAGCGATTTCCTTACCGGGGCTTTCCCGGCACAATATGGCAATGTCCTGTCCGGGATTTTCGATATGCGTATGCGTAACGGTAACAACAGCAAGCATGAATATTGGGTGGGCATCGGCTGGAACGGTCTTGAGTTTGGAACAGAGGGTCCCTTTTCTGCAAAGCACCCGGCCTCATTTATCTTCTCCTACCGTTATTCCCTGCTGGAACTCCTGAGCTATACCGGACTGGATGTCGGGATGGTGCCACATTACCAGGACCTCAATTTCAAGGTCACAGTCCCGACTAAAAAAGCCGGTGTTTTTACCGTTACCGGTATCGGGGGACTCAGCTACATCCAGTTGTATGACAGCAAGAAAGATCCTGGGAAATGGCTCTTCCCGGGGTACGGGGAAAACCTTGCCAACGGATCAAATACCGGTGTGCTCGGGGTCACTCACCAGTTGTTCCTTACCCCCACCCTACGCCTGAAAAACCTCATTTACCTGGTTGGTTCGGATGTGTTCACAAAGATCGACACCTTTGCCCGTCAGGGACAGGAGCCTGTTCCCTGGGCCGGGGAACGGTCGAAAGAGACAAAAATATCCTACACTTTCGGGCTGATGAAAAAGTTTTCTGCACGGAACATCCTGGATGCCGGTACAAGCCTCGATTATTTCTTTCTGAATTATTCCGACAGCATCCGTGATAAGGGAATTTTCCAGGTGCACACCAACAGCAGGGAACAGCTCTTTTTTATCCGGGGATTTCTGCTGTGGCAGCACCATTTTACAGATGATTTTTCTTCAACACTCGGATGTTTCAGTTCCTATCTTGGTCTGAACGGTTCCTGGGCTGCAGAGCCCAGGGCAGGACTTTCGTGGAACATCGATCCGTCGAATACCCTCGACTTTGGTGCAGGCCTTTACAGCCAGATGCAGCCCAGGGTGATCTATTTTATCCGGACACTCCTGCCGGATGGTTCAGTAACACACTCAAACAGAAACCTTGACTTTACAAGAAGTGCAGAAGTGGCACTTGGATACAATCACCTGCTCACGGAGAACCTGCGTTTAAAAACAGAAGTCTACTATCAATATCTTTATAATATTCCGGTAAAAAGTTCCATTCCGCAATACGCCTTAAGTAACCAGGGACACGAATTCTTTCTTGACCGGCAGTATTCCGACAGCCTTGTAAACAAAGGCAGTGCGGATAATTACGGCATGGAGTTCACCTTTGAGCGCTTCTTCAAAAAGAACTACTATTACCTGCTGACTGCATCTGTATTCAATTCGGAGTACAGGGGGTATGATAACATTTCAAGAAGCTCAGCATTTAATGTCAACTATGTGCTGAATGCCGTTGGCGGCTATGAATTTGTAATCGGAAAGCGGAAATGGGGTGTGCTTTCCTTCGGACTGAGGGCCACGTGGGCAGGTGGTAATCCTTACATACCCTTCGACAAAGAGAAAACTGTGCAGACCGGTGAACCTGTCCTTGACTGGGAGCAGGCCTATACCACCCGATACCCAGATTATAAGCGGTTATCATTCCGTTTCGGCATAAAGCGAAACCTCCCGAAATACAACCTGGAGTTCATGCTCGACCTTCAGTACCGCACCAACTATACGAATGTATACCTGCAGCGAATCAACCCTGCAACAGGTGAGGTCCGTGATTTTTTCAGCATGGGCTTTTTTCCCATGGGGACCTGGAGGATGCAGTTCTGATAACGTTTTCGCTATCTTTGCTTCATGAAACCACTCCTGCTCGCCTTCATCACCCTTTGTATCGCCGCACTCCCCGGCAACCCGGAACTGAACCCCGGAAAGGAACGCTGGCCAGTAAAAACAAGCATCACACATTTTAAGCCCGTTGTTGAAGTAACCCTCAGGGAACTGCTGAACCTCCCCAATCCAATTAAGAAATATGGAAAAAGGGCGGGCGAGGCTTTTCTGACTGAACGGTTTCCAAATGCTGTCGGACCGAAAAACCTGAAAGAGGGGGATATCGTGACCGTATACGGCTACATCATGCTCGCCGCACTGGAATGTGACAAGGACGGAGAGGACGGAGATTATCATGTCCAGATACGGCCGGTTAATTACTGGAGTGATTCCTGCCTTGTGGTGGAGGTTCCCTACCCGCCCTTTATTCATGGAAACAAGATGCTGCAGGATTCCGTGCAAGCGGTAAGGAATTTCTTTGATGAGAAGATACTGAAGGGAAAAAAACATGCCAGTTTCGGGACAGAGGAGAAACCTGCTCTTTTAGTTAAGATAACCGGGCAGCTGTTTTTCGATGCCCATCACATCAATACTGATCCCCGAGGCAAGCAGAACAGTGATACCAAGGAGAAGATGAAGTCCTATACCTGCTGGGAGATACACCCGGTGTTCTCAGTCAGCCCTGCCGGGAAGCACGGAAAGAGAAATCCGGGTTTTAAACCTGAAAAGTAATACATTTGCTTACTTTTCCGTCGAATTTTAATCAAAACTTCAACCATGGATAAACAAGAAATTTTCAATTACCTGAATGAATGCAAAATTTTCTTTCTGGCAACTGCTGAAGGAGATACACCCCATGTCAGGGGAATTTTTCTTCATAAAGCCGATGAAACCGGTATTTCATTTACCACAGCCAAGTTCAGGGACCTTTATAAGCAGTTGAAAGAGAATCCCAAAGTGGAATTGGTTTTCTGGAAAGATAAATCCTCCATCAGGGTTAGCGGAATGGCCGTTGAATTCGATGAAGACCTTGAATTAAAAAAGGAGATTGTTGCACAGAGGCCGTTCATGAACCCCTGGATTGAGGCTGCGGGCTATGCTCCCATGGCTGTTTTCAAAATTATGGACGGCATGGCCACTCACTGGAGTATGGAAACAACACTGGCACCCAAGTCATATATCCAATTGACCTGAACCCGGGCCAGCTGCAGTATTTCCAGAACCCTTGTCCGTGATAAGTTCGCCCTGCCTGCAGATTTGTTCTTAAGGTACACCAAATCTGATAAAACAGTGGAGGGCATCAACAAGAAATATCAGTATGACGACGATTACAGAAAAGATAACGATCCGGAAACTTCCTCCTGTTTGGTTCATCCGGGGCATCAGTGCAATTCGGAGCAGCCTGCTCTTCCTGAACCGGAAAATGTTCCCGGCCAATGTTGTACTTTACGAATATTTCCAATATTTCTGGCTGCTTCCCTGCATACGGGTCGCGGCAGAGTTGGACATCGCCGGGCTCCTGAAAAAAGGTCCGCTCACGCTGGCGGAACTATCGGAAATGACCGGCAGCCATTCTGATTCGCTCGGCAGAATGCTCAGGGCCCTTGCAGGCTGTGGCATATTCAGGCAACGGAAAGATGGCCGGTATTCGAATAATGCAATGTCCCGGTCATTGATCGACGGGAAGGGTTCACTTCGCTATATGATTCTTCATCACCTCGGTCCCGTGAACTGGAACCTCTTCAGCCAGCTTTCCTATAAGGTAAAAACAGGTGAAGATATTTTTTCAAAAGTCTACGGTAAACACATCTATGATTACCTGGCGGAAGATAAAAACGAATCATTTCTTTTCGACCATTCCATGACGGACCTCTCTGAAATGGCAGTGGAACCGATGCTGAGTGCATATAATTTCTCCAATGCTTCAACGATAGCGGATATCGGTGGCGGTGAAGGCATCCTGCTCTCTTCCATACTTTACACAAATAAAAAACTCAAAGGAATTCTCTTTGACCTTCCTGAAGCCACGGTTCAGTCTCCGGCCATACTCGAAAAATTTGGAGTCTCTGACCGGATCGAAGTAATTCCCGGGAGTTTCTTCGACAAGGTTCCCGCCGGGGCTGATCTCTATTTATTAAAAAACATCGTTCATAACTGGAGTGATGATGACAGCCTGAAGATCCTGGGAAGGGTGCGGGATGTACTTCCCGATAAAGGAAAGATACTCCTGGTAGAGATGGTAATAGAAGAAGACAACCGGCCTTCTTTCGGCAAACTGATAGACATCCAGATGATGGCTGTTATGCGTGATGGCCGTGAACGGACGAAAAAAGAATTCGATGAGCTCCTGCGGAAAGCCGGGCTTAAGCTGAACCGGGTAATTCCAACCATTGCCCCATTCAGTCTGATTGAAGTGGTCAAACAATAAAGCCACAAACTAAACAGTTTTTTGCGTTTATTTTATGTACAGACTTTTCTCCGGAATAAAGAAAGAATTCCTTCTCCTGGTTCGCGATCTGCCGGGTCTGTCCATTTTGTTTTTAATGCCGGTCCTGCTTATCATGATCGTCACCCTTGCTCAGCAGAATGCACTCAAGTCTTCCAAAGAATCGAAGACAGAACTTCTTTTTGTAGATTGCTCCCACTCTGCACTATCCCTGTCAATCAGGCAAAATCTTACAGGATCATCCCTGTTTAAGCTGATCGAAGTGAAAGACGGGAAACCGGTGGACAGAGGAACTGCAAAACAAGCTGTTTCACTGGGAGAATACCCGGTGGCGCTGATGATTGCCGAACATGACTCCGCATTAACCCTGCTGGTGGATCCAAGCCTGCAGGAGGCCTATAAGAATTCCATTACGAGTTCGGTCACGTTTTTCATTAAAGGAAGCCAAAGCAGGATTGCAATTGAATCCTTGCTGAAAACCATGTCTCCGGGAATGGATTCCGTAATCGATAAGATGGTCCGTACATCGATTGAATCGATGACGCCTGTAAAAGAGATCTATGCCACCGCAGAAAATGCAGTTATAAAACCATCCGTGATCCAGAACAATGTGCCGGGGTTTATCCTTTTCGCCATGTTTTTCATCGTCATTCCCCTTTCAGGCAGCCTTATAACAGAAAAAAGCGAAGGCTCCTACCAGCGTCTGATCACGCTGCCCGTGCACCTGTCCATCGTGTTATCCTCAAAGGTGATCATCTATTTGTTTGTCTGTCTGCTGCAATTCCTGCTCATGCTGCTGGCCGGAACCTGGCTGCTGCCCACTTTTTTCGGCCTGCCTCACCTTCAGCTTGGCGACCATTATGCAGCCATCGCGGTGGCCACGGTTTCCGCCTCCCTGGCCGCCATCGGGTTCGGACTAATCGTCGGTTCCCTGGCTTCAACGCAGGGTCAGGCTGCCCTCTTCGGCTCGGTAATGGTTGTGATCCTCGGCGTGATCAGCGGCACTTTCCTGCCCGTATACCTGTTGCCCAAACCCCTTCAGTACCTTAGCCTCATTTCCCCGATTCGCTGGGGGATAGACAATTACCTGGTCATCTTTATCCGTGAAGGAACGATCCTATCCATTCTGCCGAACATTTTATTGCTTCTTTTATTTTTTATTTTTGCAATGATCTTTTCCATCACTATTTTTGCACGGAATAAATAGATTTTCAATGAGTAAACCTGTTACGGAATGAAAGAGAAAGACAGCATCGTTGATTGTCCGCAACAGCAGGTGATCCTTTATGTTGAGAAGGATGACGGAAATTACGGTCCTGTGCAGACAGGATCTTACATGACCGGTAATTTCCTGGATGATTATGAACTGAAACGGAAGCATCTGGAGGAATCGCTCCGGAAGAAAATAGAAGCTAAGGAGGTCAGCCCTGTTTATTATTACATGGTGCTGGAGGACCTCAGCCTGTCGGAACTATCGGCCAGGGCAAGGATCCGCAAAGGAAAAGTAAAGAAACACCTTGAATACGAAGGTTTTCAGAAAATTGATAAAGAATCTCTTGAAAAATATGCCGATGTCTTCAATGCCTCGGCCGACCAGATCATGAGCCTATTAACAGGCTCTGTGCAGGGAAAGGAAGAAAGCAGACCGGAATGAGTAAAACGCCTTACATCCATAAAATGGCTGCCCATTGTGAATCAGGGGCAGTTACTTCCCTTTTGAACAACCAGGGCCTTTCAATCACCGAGCCACAGGTTTTCGGGATCTCCAGCGGTATCTTTTTCGGCTATTTCCATAAGATGAAAGCGTTCACCTTTCCTACCTTCATCGTCAGGAACAAGCCCGGACAGATGCGAAAAAAGGTGGCCAGTCGCCTTGGGATCAGGTTTCATACTGAGAAATTCAGTTCACCCGAGGCCGGGGAGAAGAGGCTCGATGAATTGATTGCCCAGGGGATCCCCGTTGCCGTGCAGGTGGACTTCTTCTACATGGATTACCTTCCCGAGTGGGAACGGGTGCACATCAATGTGCACTTTATTGTGATCGTCGGAAAAGAGGGGACAAAGTACCTCGTCAGCGACGGCTATTTTCCCAATTTAGTCAACCTGGAGGCAAGTTCCCTGCGTAAAGCACGTTTTGCAGGAGGGTCGATGTCGCCCAAAGGTTTCCTTTTTTACCCGGAGCATATTCCCAATGACATCCGGTACGAAAAAGCTATCATTAAGGGCATCAGACAGGCTTGTTTTTACATGCTGAAGATCCCCATTCCCTTTCTCGGTGTTAAAGGCATCCGGAAGATGGCAAAGCGGATCCCTGACTGGCCAAAATATGCAAGGGATACAGAACACCTCTCGCATGAGATCATGAAGATAAATGTGCTGCTTGAAGACCAGGGGACGGGCGGAGCCGGTTTCCGGTTCATGTATGCAACTTTCCTGCAGCAGGCGGCAGGGATATTGAAAATGCCTGAGTTGACTGAACTTTCAAAACAGATGATGCTGATTGGTGACAAATGGAGGGAACTTTCCCTTTTTGCCGCCCGCATCGGAAAGAACCGCGACCTTGGGCCTGAAAGGCTTAAGGAACTCAGTGCCCTGCTGATGCAGCGCGCCGATGATGAAGAACGGTTCTTCAAGGAATTATCCCGAACAATTAAAAATAAAAAATAGATAATGACAAACCCGATCACACCTGAACTAAAGCTTGAGATAAAGTTACTGATCATGGAAACCCTGTCGATAACAGGGATCGACCCGAATAACATTGATGAGGAAGAACCGCTTTTCGGAGGAACAAATGCACTGACTCTTGACTCTGTTGACGGTCTGGAGATCATCATGGCCATCCAACGGAAATATGAGGTCAGGATCGGCGATCAGAACCTGGCCCGGAATATCATCCGCTCCATAAACAGCATTGCTGAATTCATAACAGAAGAAAAGGAAAAATCCAAATCCTAAACGATTATTCCTTGAAACATTCGTATCTCACAGCAGGGATTACCCTAGGAAACCTTAATCGTCTGCTGCGCAGAAACAGGATTGCATTCCGGCCGAAATACATAGTCCGGATTCTTTTTCTATACCAGAGCGCTGTCTGGTCGAGCCTCTTTGCTTTTTTTGACAAGACCCGCTTTGGTAAGAAACTGGAAAACACTCCTGTACCGGACAACCCGATCTTCATCATTGGTCACTGGCGCACCGGATCGACCTTCCTTCACCAGCTGATGGCTCTGGATGGGCAGCTGAAAGCCCCTACCCTCTTTGAAGTAGCCATTCCCGAAGGATTCCTCTCATCACACCTCTATTACAAGCCGGTCATGAATTCCCTGCTTACAAAATACAGGCCCATGGATAAGGTAAGGATCGGCATGGATGAGCCCCAGGAAGATGAATATGCCATATACAGGCTGACGGATCTATCCCCCCTGGAAGGTCTGGTCTTTCCGGCCTCCCAGGGATATTTCCTGAAAAATTACCCTTCTTTTGTTCCGGACGGGGAAAAGGGAGAAAAATGGGAACAGGAGGTCCTTGAATTTTACAGGAAACTGTATCTGAAATCAGGGAAGATCATCATTTCAAAAAATCCCTTCAACTCCATGCGGATTAACACCCTCTCGAGAATCTTTCCAAAAGCCCGGTTCATCCATATTGTCAGGCATCCCTATGATGTAGTTCCTTCGACGATCAACATGTGGTCGATCCTTCACAAACAGAACTGTCTGAATGATCTGGGAGGAAATCCAGGCACAAAGGATGTCACAGAAATCCTCTGGACGCTTCTGACCACGATCCGTAAAGAGCTGCCTGTGGCAGGGCAATCGATTGAGGTGAAGTATGAGGATCTTATTGCAGATCCGATAACTGTTCTCAAAAAAATCTATGCAGAAACAGGCCTTAATTATACATCGCTGTTTGAAGAGCGGCTGCAGGCTTACCTTGAAGATAATGAGGACTTTGAAAAAAATGCCTTTAGCTTAAGCACGGAAGAAAAAGAGCAGATCGCATCAAAGCTGAAAGACCATATGGATTTTTATGGTTATCAGCCCTGATAAGGGATTTTTATTCTGTATATTTGGGAATAAATCTTACGCTCATGAACCGAAAAGGGATAAACCGGATCACCCTGGCGATTTTGCCAGTTCTGCTCTTCTCACTCATTGCCCTCAATGCTTACTCCGGAGACATCCGTGGCGGATTTTACCTGAAACTCGGCCCCTCCTTCCCGATGGGAAAATATAAAACCGGGCAATTGGCCCCCCTGGGAGACTATGGAATCAACGCCCACCAATATTTCCAGCCGGCCAAGATGGGCGCTGCACTAGACATCGGTTTCCTGGTTTATATCGGTCCCTCTTTTGCGAAACAGAAGATCCGGGCTGGGATCGACGTCTCCTTCCTGACCTTCACATTTAACCCTGTCACCATCACCACCGCGATGGATGGCAATAAATACCAGTACTGGTATCTGTATGGAGGTCAAAAGATAGGGCCTGTCATAACGATCAACCCAGTGGACAAACTGATGATCGACCTTTCCTATAAACTCAATGCCTATGTTGCTTTCAACCGCTACCTCGATATGTCTGTATATACGAACAAATGGGGCGAGAACCTTCTGCAGAATGAGGTCAGCATGAGTCTTCGCTACAGCCTGGTCGTATTCTCCGTGCAATATAATTTCGGCAAGGCGAATTTCAATGATATCGATAGTTCCAAGCCGGATCTCAAAGTTGAAAACAATACTTTAAGGCTCCTCGTCGGACTCAAGTTCTAACCTATTTGCAGATTCATGATAAACAAGGATACTTTCCATCCAGGAATTGCGACACAACCCATCCATAAGATCAAAGAGTACCAGGAGCAGCAACTTCAGCCCCTGCTAAGTTATTTAAGTCAGCATTCGGGGTTTTATAAACGCCTGTTTGCAGAGAGATCAATAGACATCCGGAATATCCGGAAGATAGAAGACCTTGCCCTCCTGCCCGTTACCACCAAGGATGACCTCCAGGCGATGAACAATGATTTCATCTGCGTTCCCAGGAAAAGCATCATCGATTACATTACCACCTCTGGCACCATGGGTGACCCCGTCACTTTTGCAATGACCGACGCCGACCTTGAAAGGCTTGCCTATAATGAAGCCATCTCTTTTACCTGTGCCGACGGCTCAGCGGATGATGTCTACCAGCTGATGACCACCATGGACCGCAGGTTCATGGCCGGCCTGGCCTATTTCCTTGGGATCCGTAAGATGGGCGCCAGCATTGTCAGAGTCGGCAATGGAATTCCCGAACTTCAGTGGGACACGATCAACAGGGTTCACCCGACGACCATTATTGCAGTTCCCTCATTTATCCTGAAGGTCATTGAATACGCTGAACAGCACCATATCAATTACCGCTCCAGCAGCATTACCAAGGCCGTTTGTATCGGAGAACCCCTGCGGAACATGGATTTCTCGCTGAATACACTTGGGCGCCGGATCATGGAAAAATGGCCGCTTAAGCTCTATTCAACTTATGCTTCCACGGAAATGGGAACCTCCTTCACAGAATGCGGGGAAGGAATTGGCGGACATCATCACCCGGAACTTATCATCGTGGAATTCCTGGACGAAAACGACCAGCCTGTTGCTGAGGGCGAACCGGGAGAAGTGACCATTACAACACTGGGAATCGAAGGCATGCCCTTGTTGCGATTCAAAACTGGGGATGTTTGTTATCATTACAATGAGCCCTGCAATTGCGGCCGGACCACAATGAGGCTGGGGCCTGTCATCGGCAGAAAAAACCAGATGATCAAGTATAAGGGAACTACTCTCTACCCTCCTGCCCTCTATGACATTCTGGATAATATCGATTATATCGCGAACTATGTTGTGGAAGTCTCCACAAACCAGATTGGTACTGATGAGATCATCATCCGGGTTGGAAGTAAGAAACCCATCGAAGAGAAGGAAAAGGACATTAAAGACCATTTCAGGGCAAAACTCAGGGTGACACCGATCATCATTTTTGAAACGGCTGAAGAGATCAATAAAACCCTCTTCCCTGAAATCAGCCGCAAACCTGTGAAATTTATAGATTCCAGGGAAAAAAGCTGAAATTTTTTTCAATAATTTTGGCGACTTAAATTATTATTTTAATTTTGTCTAAATAAGCACATGGTATCTCACCATGCATATCAGTTGTATATAAG
>Ga0073936_10003491_pt1 | contig 22473 bp, 15 predicted proteins | sample AliMusrvi5mmetaG_FD_87041 | JGI IMG/M metagenome (GOLD analysis project Ga0073936, IMG submission 87041) | Freshwater lake bacterial and archeal communities from Alinen Mustajarvi, Finland, to study Microbial Dark Matter (Phase II) - Alinen... | ecosystem: Environmental > Aquatic > Freshwater >... | reverse complement strand
GTATTACCCGGCGTTGGCCAACCGGATGGCGACGGAGTTCTTCACCGTGGACAGCGTGCCCAAGCGGGACAAGCAGTGGAAGTTATTCCATATGGCCGGCAACAAGTTGCGCATCGCCGCCGACATGCTGGGGATGTTGAAAGTGATGAAATAAGAGTGTGGGAGTGTGGGCGTATCGGAGTGTGGGAGTGTGGGAGTGTGGGATATCCCTCCGGGACTCAATACTACGCCCATACTCCCATACTCTCATACACCCATACACCCATACACCCATACTTCGTACTGGGTAGAAGCAAGGTGGTTAACAACGATGATAGAAACGAAACCGTCCGTGGCGCCGGACATGGAACCGGTACGCGCCGAGATTCAAAAAGAGCTGTTCATCGACAAATACACCGTCGATGAGACCGCCTCGCACCTGAAGGTCAAGGACCAGGCGGTGTGCCGGCGCTGCGAGGACAAACCGTGCACCTACATCTGCCCGGCCGGGGTGTATGTGTGGGAGAACGGCCAGCTCACCGTGCAATACAGCGGCTGTCTGGAATGCGGCTCCTGCCGTTTCGCCTGCCCGCATGACAATATCGACTGGAGCTACCCGCGCGGGGGATATGGGGTGGCGTTGAAGATGGGGTAAGCGACGGTCCCCGTGCCGGCAGGATGCCGGCGGCCCATAGTGGCCGCGAATGGTTCGTTGAACTGGGATTGATTGGCTTCTCACCACGCCGTGGTGAGAAGCCGTCGCATCAGTTGATCTGCTATTTTACCTTCTCATCGCATTTTATGCCTTGTATCCCTCCCCCACGTATCCGTGCTCTTTGCGCTGGAAGCGTGATCCTCCATATTGAATAACCGCTCTTTAATTGTTGGGGTAATCGCCCGGTAATTCCTTGCCAAAGCGCATCTCGCGGAGTAATATTGTGCATATTTTCCCGATTTCCGAAGGAGGTGTGAGTGTCCGAGATTTTGCGCGCCGCGTTTCATCATGTGACCGCTCCGCTGACTTCCGCGGAATACAGCGAGCCGATGCCGTATCAGTTAGCCGTCGCCGAAGCGCTGTTATCGGGACGGCGCGTCGTGTTGCGTGCGCCGGCCGGGAGTGGCAAATCGCTGGCGGCGTGGTTGCCCTGGCTGGCCAGCCGGTTGGAAGCACACGATTTTCCCGCCCAGATGTTGCATATCATGCCGGGCGGCACCTTTTTTAGCGACACGGAACGCACCCTCGGCACTTTGCTGCAAACACTCGACCACGCCCATGTCGGCATTCAGACGGAAGGCGATGCCTTTGACCCATTTTTCCTCTCCGACGCGGTGATTACCTCCGTCGATCAGGTGCTGAGCGTCGCGCTGCATCGCCCACTGGGCCTCTTTCCCGGCTTTACCAATATCAACGCGGGCGCGTTGCTGGGTGCCTATCTGGTCTTCGATGAATTTCCCGCGCTGGCCTCACGCGACGCACTGGCGCTGTGGTTGGGCCTGTTGCGCCAGTATTATCCGATCACCCCGTGTCTTTTCAGCACCTCGGTACTGCCGCGCGCATTCGCCCGGCAGATCGCCGACGCACTGTCCGCCGACTTCATCGATGTCGCTGACACCGATACCGGCGGCGAGCGGATGTGGTCGGCGCAGCATGCCCTCGGCGCGGACGCGATCCTCCGCTTGCATCAAGGCCGCACGATCGTGGTCTGCAACACCGTCCGCGGCGCCCAGTTGCTCTACCGCTCGTTGCGCAAACAACCCGGCGCCGATCACACCGAGTTGCTGCTGCTCCACCAGCACCAGTTTTACCGTGATCGGCACGCGATGGAAGAAAAGGTGGCGCGGATCTTCGGGCGCAACGGCGAAGGGCGCGCGCTGCTGATTACCACGTCGGGGATTAAAGTCGGCGCCGATATTTCGGCGGAAACACTGATCACCGATCCGGCGGCGCCGGATCGCCTGCTACGCCGCGCGGGACGTTGCGCGCGTTTCACCGGCGATCTCGGCCGGGTGATCATTGCGCGGGTCAGCGAACAGCCCCCCGGCGATCTGACGCCGGCGCCTCCCTGGGAAGCGCTGACCGCGTTACTCGCCGATGGCACGATGAAGACGTTCGCCGACGAGTTGGCCGCACTGGATCACGTGTGGGAAACCGCTGACCAAGACCATCTCCCCGATGTACTGCGCGAGCCGTTGTCCGAACGTGAGATGGATGACGCGCCCCGTCAGGTTTTCGCACCGGACGGGGCGTTTCCCGAGCGCCTGTTCTCACGCGTCGGGGTGTGCCTGCACCTGGTGCCGGAGACGGTGCAAGATCCTTTCGAGTTAGAGCGCTTTTCGCTCGCGATCTCCTCGCTCGAACGCGGATGGCGGCAATGGAGCGCCAGCGGCGCGGCAGGCGAGTGGTTCGCGCTGGTGCCACGCTGGCCGGTCGATGGCCGGCAAACGCCGACCTGGTCGCTGGTCGAGCACCCCTGGCAATTCAACGCGGAAAATCGCCTGATCGTACTGAATACCGAAACGGTGAGCTATGACCCGATCCTCGGGCTGGAGTTGCTGCCGGGCACGCCGTATCAGAGTGAACGGCTACCACGGCAACACACCAGCTGGAGCCCGTTCGACCAGAACGTGCAGGCATATGACGAACACGCGGCACGGGCGCTGGATGCCTTCGAGGAACTCGCGCCGTGGTATCGCTACCCGCTGCGCCGCCTGGGCCGGCAATGGCAGATTCCCACCGTCGAGTTGGAACACTGGCTGCGCCTGTGTATTCTCTGGCACGACGCCGGCAAGCTCACCGAGGCTTGGCAACAGGCCGCGCATCGCTGGCAGGCGGAAAGCGTGCGCCGTCCCGCGCAGGTGACACTGCTGGCCCGCATCGATTTTCAATCTTTGCGCGACGGCGCGTATCCCTGCCCGCCGCATGCCCAGGCCGCTGCCAGCGTCTTGGCCCGCAGTTTGGGCGTGCTGCTCGGGATGCATCCCTATTTGCTGCTAGGCACGCTGACCGCCTTGCGCCATCATCACGGACTCGAAACGGCCGACGCGGTGGATCTCACCGAGCATCCTGAAGCCTGGTCCACGTTGATCGCCCTTGCGTCGCGCATCCTCGATCCCCGGCAGCTTCGACGGCTGGAACGCGCCGGATGGTCGCACGGCACGCGCAATCAACCCGAGGCTTCCGTTCGCCCCCCCACCGATCCGAATGCCTGGATGGCTTACTGCCTGTTGGTACGCTTAATGCGACTCGCCGATCGTGAGGTGTCGTTGGATGATATTGGGGTGAGAGAATAACTGCTTGCGGATTGCCGGTTTTCCGGACAGCCGGTATCGGTCGGAGCAGTCGGATTAACTGCCAGTGACTGTTACCCCCGGTCGCACCAGGCGGTACCATCCCAGGCCGACCGCCAGGAGGAGCAGTGAGAGCGCGAAGAGCATGGCGTGGCCATCCAGCGGATAACCGCCGATCGTTTCGTGCCGGTTGGCGCAAGCCGTGAGGAGCGCGCCGGCGAGCAGGGGGGCGATGCCGCCGATCAGTCCGATCCAAGCATAATAGATTGCCGTATAGGCGCCGCTTTTCTCCGTCGGAATCACCCCGGCAAAGAGTAGACGATCCGTGCCGATGCCGATGCCGGAAATCGAGACCCCATACCAAAAATTCAGCAGGCCGCACCAGAGCAGCATCTGCGGGAGATGACGCGGCAGCAACAACCAGCCGAGGGTGATCAGGATACCGATCCCGATGCCCGGCAGCAACACCCGGCGGCTTCCCGCGCGATCGGCCAGCCAGCCCCAGAAGATGCTGGATGCCACCCCACCGACCATCGTGGCGGTATCCAACGCCACCACCGCGCCGGGTGACACCTCCAGTTGCTCTTTCACGTACAAAGGCAGGAAACTGGTCAGCAAGACCCCGCCCAGTGTCACGCAGCCCATGCCGATGAGACAGCGAGTAAAAGTACGGTCTCGCAGCGCGGCGGCCATCTGCTGGTGGTGCGCTCCTCCGGTCGGTGGGTCAATAACCGGTATACCGCCGGGCAATTGCGACAGCATCGAGACACCGATCAAACCACAACCTGAACCGACGGCAATCAACAGGAGAAAGCGTGACAGGTCGCCACCGGCGCCGATCACCCGGCTGGCGACCAGCAACGCCAACGCGGCGACGACCGTGCTGACCCCAGTGTTGACCGCGGCAAATTTCCCACGGACGGTGGGAGAGACAAATTCCAGTGTCCAGGGATAATAGGCCGTCTCCGCCAACGCGCGCAGCAGCGCGAAGATGGCGAAAACCCCGAAGAGCACCGCTATCGTGACCGTGCGACCGGTGTGGAAAAGCAACCAGGGTAGTAGCAGCAAGGACGATAGCACCAGAATGCGGGCGGTATACCCCGTGATTAACACGCGCTTGTAGCCCAACCGAGCCGCAAGCGGCGCAAAGCCCAGCGCGACCAGACCGCAGAAGGGAAACAGCGACAACATCACCCCGATCTGATCTTTGGGCAATCCCAACGCACTGAGGAACAAGGTAAAGACCGACCCCACGAACGTCCAGTAGACGAAGATGGCATTGAAGATATTATGCGCGATCATCCAGGGAAAGATCCGGTATGGCTCGCGGTGGGCACAACGAGACGATGGCGTCGACATGAGTTCCTCAACGATTGGTTCGCCATCACGCAGACTGATCCCTGCGTAGCTACCGGGACATTACCGTTTATGCTGGGAGCCGGCAGTTCCTGCCGGCTATTGTTCCGGTCTTTCTGGCGCGCGAGCGTCCCCGCGAGCACTCCGATGGCTTCGATACGACCATCCATAGTCTACTCAACCACCGGAGTGCTCGCGGGGACGCTCGCGCGCCAGAAAGACCGGAACGGATACATTTTGACAAACCAATGCGCGAATCAGAAACACTATCGCACGGCAGGAGCGTGAGTGAGCGAAAGCGAAATTAATCAACTACAGGTCTTCAAACAAGGGGCAGTAATGAATATTTCCGTGGGACCGCAGCAGGCGGATATTTGTGGAGTCACCGGAGTGGCGATCCAGGCGGCGCTGGACCGGGTGAGCGCGATGGGTGGCGGAGAAGTCGCGGTGGCGCCGGGAGAGTATCTGCTCCAGGATGCCGTGCATATACCCACCGGCACCACGTTGCGCGGCGCAGGCGCGGAGACGGTGCTGCGCAAGGCCGACGGCTGGGAAGCGCCGCTGTGGGAAGACTGCGACTGGGGAGATTGCTGGATCGGCTGCGACCCGCTGCCGCCAGTGCAAGTCGGGCAAGGGGTGACGATCTGGTCGGACAACGTATTCGGGTTCCTGACCACGGTCGGCACCGTGCTGGAGATCGACGGCAATCGTTTCCGCGTCTCGAAGCATTTCAACATGGATACCATGGTCTGCGCCAATGCGCGCGTTGCCAATGTTTTTCCGCTCATCTCGGTGGAGCAGAGCACGGATATCGCCATTCGCGACCTGGTGCTCGACGGCAATGCCGCGCACAACCCGCGCCTCAACGGTTGCCGGGGCGCGGGCGTCTTCGGGCTGTTCAGCGCGCGCGTACAGGTGTCTAACGTTACCGTGCGTCAGTTCAACGGCGATGCCATCAGCTTCCAGCAATCGCACGATTGGCTGGTAGAAGATTGCCTGCTGGAGGACAACACCGGCGGTGGCATGCACCCCGGCTCCGGCTCGCAGCGCCCCATCATCCGCCGGTGCACGGCACGGCGTAATGGCGGTGCCGGCTTGTTCGTCTGCTGGCGGGTCAAACATGGTCGCTTCGAGGAAAACCGGCTGGAAGACAATGGCAGCGACGGCATCTCCGTCGGGCATAAAGATAGCGACAATTTATTCCGCGAAAATCAGATCCTGCGCAACGGCGGCGTGGGCATCCAGATTCGCGAGGAAACCTTCCCGATGGCGCCCCACCGCTGCCGTTTCGAAGGCAACACCCTCTCCGGCAACAACCACGGCGGTCCGCAGGTGATGCTGCACGGCGATGTGCACGACCTGGCCTTCCTCGGCAACCACTACGACGAAGGCGCCACCCGCTTCGCCACCGACCCTCGCGTGATTAACGCGTTGCTCGATGAGGAGTTTCCGCCAGTGCGGGCGTAGTTACTCCCTCCACAATCATGCCATCGATCACCTGCTCCAGCCGTGGGAGATCGGTGACGGATGCCGTGCCGCCTGGCCGGGCCCAGTGAATCCCTTGCGCGCTGGGAAAGATGCCTTCTAGCGCGAAGCGTTCGGCGATGGCGTCGATGTCGGCGATAGCTACATACTCGGCCTGCCCGTCGGCGGTGGGCGTGCGCTGGATGGTAGCGGCCGGGACGGAGACGATGCGGCCGGCGGCGAGGTAGGCCAGGCTATTCAAATGGACGAAGGGTTGGCTATCGATCAACCGGGTGATGGGACGTTCCGTTTCACCGCGCAGATAGGCGAAATAGGCGCGGAAGTTCTCGTGGTTATAATTAATGTTGGCGGGCAACGCCTCTTCAGTCCGACCATCGTTCCAGGTGATGGCGCATTGCGGGAGCGCCGGTCCCGGGGGATAGGCGTGATAGGCCAGCGTCGCCTGCTCGCACTCGACCGTCTCTTCCGCATAGTGGTTTTCGCGCGGCGCGCAGGCGTGGGACATGACGACATCCACCACCGGTCCAGCCGCCAATGTTGCACGCAGGAAGACGGTATCCGTGCCTTCGATGGCGTGGGCGCGGTAGAGTTCCGCCGTCACTTCCCGCACATCGCCCCACTGCCATTGCCGCGCGGCGCCACCCCAGAATAACCCGTCATGCACGTGGTGCGCCATCGCGTTGCCGATGCAGGAATCCAACACCAGTTGGCCGTTTAGCCGCAAACGTCCCGGCCAGTTGGCGCGCTGATAATAGCTGGTGGGCCGCGGCCACATCACGCGGACGCTTACCCGACGCACCGCGCCGAATTCCCCGGCGACCAACCGTTGTTTCATCCGCTGCCGCAACGGATCGACGATATAATTGAACCCGACATTGGTCAGTTTCACTGCGCGCGCTTCCACCGCCAGCATCGCCGCCAGTTCCGCCGCGTTCAGCGTCGGCGGTTTCTCCAGGTAGACGGCCAGGCCGTGCGCTACGACGGCGCGGTGCATCTCCGCATGCAGCGGCACCGGCGTTGGGATGGTGACGACGTCCAGCTCTTCCCGGCAGGCACGCAGCATCTCGCGATAGTCGGTGAAGAGACGCACGCCACGCTCGGTCAAGCGCAAATTTTGCCCGCGTTCGGTAAACTGCTCCAGCGCCGGATCGCAGGTACAGACCAGCCGGCATTCTCCTGCCTGTTCGAGCGCAAGCACGGTATCATGGTGCGTGCCGGCAAAGCCGCCCATGCCGATAATGCCTACTCGTAGTTGTGATGACATGCTGTTATTATTTAGCGGTGCAGCGGGTAATCCCTGCTCGCTTTGTCCGGGAAGAATTGGTAAAATCAGCGTTATCGTTCGAACGGTCGGCAAACGTGCTTGCCAAGCGCTGAACTCAGCAGTCCATCCGGAGTATCATTCATGCCATCTATATCCGACATATTTACCTGCGGCAATGCCGACCTTTCGCTTTCATTCTCCACCGCGGGAAAGCTGCTTTCCTTGCGTTCACTCGCGACCGGCACCGAGCATGTCGCGCAGGCGAGCGAGCTCTGGCGGCTGATCGTGGATGATGGGGAAACACGCGCGCGGGTGATCACACCGGATAAGCAAGACGCAATGGTGGTGGCTGAATCGGAGCGGATCACCGTCTGCTATCAGCAATTGCGCAGTGAAGGGGAGGTGCTGAATATCGGATTGTCCGTTTCTTGCGAACTGTGGGGTGGTGAGTCGCGCTGGCAGATCGTCATCACATCGCGGGAACCGGCGATCCGCATCATGGAAGTGTGGGGACCGATACTCAGTGGGTTACGGCCGGCAGCGGAGTGGGCGCTCTATTTTCCGCAGGATGCCGGGCTGCGCCTGCGCGATCCGCTGAATAATCTAGGCAGTCGCGACGCCATCCAGCGCTTCGGTACCAAAGACACCAAACTGCGCGAACTCTATCCGGGCAAAGCTTCGATGCAGTGGATGGGATTGTATTCGGAGGCGGAGGGGATCTACTACGGGATTGAAGATCAGCAGTTACACACTATCTGCCTGCATGTCGAGCGGGTGCTGGAGGAACGTGCGGAAGAGGACTCGCTCTTGCTGGCGGCCATCCATTATCCCGGCCTGCGGGAAGGTTGCTGGACCTCACCGCCGGTGGTGATCGCCGCGCACCAAGGCGACTGGCATACCGGCGCGCGCCGGTATCGCGCGTGGACGGACAGTTGGCTCACTCCCCCCACCCCGCCGGAATGGATCTCGCGCTTGCCGGGCCTGCAGGATACCATACTGCGCGAGCAGTTCGGCGCGTGGAATTATCGCTATGCCGATCTGCCCGCACTGCACGAAGCGGCAGCGGAAGTGGGGATGGATACCATAAAGATCACCGGCTGGCATCGCGCGGGACATGACAACGGCTACCCGGATTACGATCCAGACCCGGCGCAAGGCGGCGCGGATGCGCTGGCGGCGGCGATCCGGCAAGTGCGGGAGGCCGGCGGACGGGTGATGCTCTATTTGCAGGCGGTGCAGATGACGGCCAATAGCAGTTGGTATCAGCAACATGGCGAACAGGCCAGCCTGCGCGATCCGTTCGGCAACGCGTTGGCGGATACCTTCACCTGGCCCGGCGGCAGCAGCTATCTGCCGCTGTGCGCCCAACAGCGGTTAATTGTGGCTTGCCCTTCCGACGCGGAATGGCAGCGGCAAATACTGGCGCTGGTCGAGCAGGCGCTGGCGCTTTCGCCCGATTCCATCTATCTCGACCGCATGGCCGGCTATCCGGGTTACCTGTGCTTCGCGGAGACACACGGGCACCGCAACCCCAACGAATCGGTGGCCGCGCGGCTGGAACTTGCCATGCGCTGCCGCGCACTGATTAAATCGCGCGACCCGGAAATCGCCGTCGGCAGCGAGTATATCAACGATGCCGGACTGCAAGCATTCGACTTCACCATCCCCTTCGGGCACGGCATGCATTATGGCGGCACCAATTTCGGCGAACTATTCCGCTACACTTTCCCGGAATATGTCATCACCACGCAATACTTGAACAGCGCCGAATACGACCGCGTCTGCTACGCGCTGGTGATGGGCTACCGGCTCTTTTTCGCCATTCGCTGGCAGCACGCGCCGATCAGTGAAACACCGCCGGCATTTCGCGCCTTCGTGAAACAGGTCATTACGCTGTTGACCTCCTATGCCGACCCTTTTCTCACCGGCCGTTTTTGCGATGAGGAAGGTCTGTGCATCGGCAATACCGCACTCGTCGCCAAGCGCTATGCCGGCACAACGCAAGACGGGGTAGCCGTGTGGAATCCGACGGAGATCCCGCAACCGCTCACCATCACGTTACGGGATGGCCAGGCGCTGCACTGGATCGGACTCGATGGCCCGTTGGCAGACGAATTGCCGGCACATGGGATTGCCGTGGCAGTCTATCATCGCGAGAACTTCAACGCACCTGCACATTACGATCAATAGCCCAATCTAACCGCTTTTTTGCCGTTTGACCTGCAACTAGTAAGCCTATACAATGTATATCGAGAATGCGGGAGGGATGAATTCACTCACCGCGAACGAAACTTTTTTGAAAGGTGGAACGACCATGCGAACACTCACACTGACTTTATGCGGCCTGCTGCTCCTGCTGCTGGTAGGGCTTCCCGCGTTTGCCGCCCGGGGAAGCAAGACGACTAATGACCCGATCAAAAGCGAATACGACACTATGGCCAAAGTGGTGACGCTCACCGCGGATCAAAAACCGAAATTCGATGCTAAAGTGGCAGACCTGGAATTGGCACTCAAAAACTGGGATACCACCAATGCCGACTCGGAAGCCAAACTCAAAACCGACATCAAAACCGCGCAAACCGCGAATGACAAAAACCAGGTCAAATTGCTCCAAACGCAGCAGAAACAACTCATGGACCAGCGCAAAGAGATTGAACTCAAAGGATACAAGGATATTATGGATCTGCTGACGCCGGATCAGAAACAGGCGTGGGCGATCTACAAGCTGCAGGAAGAAGTGAGCAAGCATTTCACGAAAGCCAAACTCACTGACGACCAGATTGCGAAGATCAAACCGCTGTGTGAAGCCGCGGTGAAAGAGCGCGAACAACTCCCCAGTTCGGAAGATAAGCAGCGCAGAGCCGTGGTCACCAAACTGTTCGATAAGATCAAAACCGATGTGCTCACCGACGACCAGCGCGCGCAATTAGCCGAAACCGGGAAATCCGGCAGAGGTGACAAAGGCAGCAAAGCCGACACCACCACCACACCGCCGCCTGCCACCACGACGCCCGTTACCACGCCGGCGAAATAATGGCGATGGCAATGGATTTACCAAGATAGTAACGTTGTAGATCGCGAAATAAGCGAGAAAAGTGGCGAATCAACCGGGTTGATTCGCCACTCTTTCGTCTAGCAGCCGTTGCAGCTTGGGTTTGGTGGGACGAAGCGATCAGCGCTCATCCTCATCTTCGGCAGTCGTCGTGTGCGCCGGTTCATCTTGTGCCAGCCTGGCGCGCAGCATCGCTTCCGTTTGCTTTTGTTCGGCCAAATCGAGTTTCAGCTTGGCAATCGTCGCCTGGTGCTCGATGGTTCGTTCGGCGACCCGGTGATCGATTTGCTCATTCATCCGGCGCAGAACTTCATCCGTGTGCTTGCGTTCCGTGATTTCACGCGCAATGCACAACACGGCGCCGATATCGCCGCCGCCACGATGGATCGGGCTGAGCAGATATTCGAAATGCGCTTCTCCCGTGCGGATTTGCAGCGAGAGTTCGCCTTTAAGTGTCACATTTTCAGCGATCACGCGGCGGCACTGCCGCATCAACGCCGCGGTATCCTCATCAAACAGATTGAGATCTTGCCAACTCTTACACACGAAATCGGATTGCCGTATGCCCAGCGCCTGGGCAGCGCTCAAACTGACATAAGTAAAGCGTTCGTTCCGGTCAAAAATATATAAATGATCGGGAATCGCGGTCAGGAGTTCCTCGAACATGCGTCGTTGCTGTTCCAGGCGCGTCGTCATCCGCCGCAATTCCAACTCGATGGCGTCCGGGTGCGCGCTCTCGACCGGCGGGATCGGTTCCGGCTGGGTGGGCGCCGCGTATTGCGCGGCCTCTTCATCGGTATATTTGCGCAACAACGCCATCATCTCGCGGTGGTTGTTCATGGCCGAGGTGAAGAACGCGGTACGGCCCAGCAAGTCTTTACTGTTGATATCCGCGCCGCGCTGCAACAGCAACATCGCGATACGCGCATGATTTTTCATCGCGGCTTCATGCAAGGGGGTACGACCGAAATGATCTTTCGCATCGACATTCGCCCCGCGCGCAATTAGCAAGTCGGCCATTTCGACGAAACCTTCCCTGGCGGCGACATGCAACGGCGTGCGATGGAAGTTATCCCCCTCATCCACGTTCACACCTTTGGTCAACAGATATTCGGCGGTTTCCAAAAAGTCGTGCGTGACGGCTTCGTGTAGCGGGGTATGCCCATTGTGGGACTTGGCGTGCATATCCACATCGCGTTGCAACAGCGCTTGCACAATTTCGGTATGTCCATTGGCTGCCGCATGGTGCAGGGGAGTGCGTCCTTCGGCGTCCGCCATATTGGCCGACTCGTCGAATTCGAGGAGAAGATCGGCGGCAATTTCACTATCACCCTTGATCGCCGCCAGATGTAACGGCGTCTGTCCTTGCTGGTCCGCCGCATTGATATCCGCCCCGTATCCCAGCAGGAGGTGGACGACCGGTAATTGACCGACTTCCACCGCCATATGGAGCGGGGTTAAGCCGGCTTCATTCTTTACATTGACATCGATTTTTTTATTGAGTAGCCGCGCAATCCCCTCCGCGTCGTTTTTCAACACGGCACGGTGTAGAAGCGGCTGATCCCCGGTATGTTCCCACTGATGCATGGCATGCTCCCTTCTCGCGGAATCGCGCATCAGTTATAATAGCCTCAAACAGGGCAATGGGTTGCAAATAACCTGTTCGAGCAATAGCAAAGAATTGGCAAGTCATCATTTCGTCGTGACGGCGAGGGGGGAATAACGTTGCAGTCGGAAAATGAGGCGGTGAGAAACGAAGGGAAACGCGATGAGGAGACCGGAGGCGGTATAATAATTGCAGCACCGTAAGCGTCACCATCAGACTTCCTCATCAGGCGTCAGAATCCTCATTTCGAATATTCGCATCTGCAAAAAGCAACCCATAATTGATTTTATCTTACCACAATGCGCTCGATTCTTCAATCCGAGGTTTTCGCCGGCTTTCGTGAACGCCGGCGTTGGTAGACCAGTTGAGGCAATTCCGCCAGACGCTCACGGTGCAACTGGTAATAATAGATGGCCGCCAACAGGGCGGGAGATTCTTGCGCCAATGATCCGCGATTGAGGGGAATTCCTTGCGCGGACAACTGGCACATCTCTTCGATGATGCGTTCGCGCGACCATTTTTGATAGCGCGCGATTTGCTCCGGTGTCAATCCCGCTGCTTGCAACGCCGCTTCCCAGGAGAGGAAACACCGATTGCGTAATGCCGCCGCCGCCAGCGGAGGATCAAGGACTTTCGAGACATGGCGCCAGCTCAGATCCGCGCCTTGCGCATGCCAGGCACGAATCTTCTCGATAATGCGCTCGCGCGTCCAGCGGCGATATTTCCGCACGGTGGTGTAATCGAAACCGGCCGCGGTGACCGCATTGTCCCAACTGCCAAAGATACGTTCGGCGGCGCGGAGCACGACAGAAAATTGTTTGAGCATGTGGGAATAATTGATCTCATGACCGATCGCCACAGCGCCACGAATCGCCGCAATAACTTGCTGCTCAGTCCATACCGGCTGTAACATCGCATACTCCTTCGGACTATCCTGTCGTTTGCCGATTGCCAGCAACCTGTTGACAAACCCCGATGGCCACCTGGCTGGAGTTCTTCGACAGGTTGCTAACCTATTATTGTGCTTCTTTCCGCAGTCGGACAATAAGGAAATCCCTTATTTCTCCCGGGTATTTTCCTGATCTGATTCACCTCTGGCTGGTCAGAAAGCGCGGATTGCGCTATAATACCTAGGATGCCGGTGGTAGTTGTTTGGGCCGCAGCGTTGTACGGTCTGCACGCATCGTGAACCGGGGATCAGCGTCAACGCCGGGCGGTACGCGATTGTTTCTCGCTGGTTTTTGTGTCATACGGAACGATTAGCACAGGAGCAAAGTTTGGTTTCGGATTCCCAGGGTCATCTGACATTTTCCTGGCCCACGGATTGGTGGCGCACCATGGTTTTCGGGCTGGTGCTTGCTGCCTCGATCGGTGTGGCCTATCTGATCTTTGAGCGGTTCCTGCGCGCGACCGCCACCATCCTCTTGCTGGCGCTGATGTTCACCTACCTGTTGCAACCGGTGGTGGATTGGCTGGTCGGCTGTTGCCACACGCGCTATCAGCATGCTGCCCGCATCACCAGCGTGCTGCTGCTGTATCTCTCCTTTGCGCTGGCGCTCTTTCTGCTGGCTCTTTTCACCACCCGCACCGTGACTCATGAATTGCACGCGTTGAAGGTCACCATCATCTCCGCCCGGCAAACCCTACCCGATCGTCTGGCGGAGTTCCGGCAGTGGTATGAGGAAACCGCGCCCGTCAACGTGCAGGAATGGGTGCGCGTCAGCATCGACAACGAGATCCGGCAGATTCCGGATAAATACGGCCCGCAGTTTAAAGAGTGGGTCGTCAACGCCCTGCGTCAATCCGGACGTTGGATCGGCGCATTACTCGAATTGATTTTCGTCCCCCTCATCGCGTTCTATCTGCTCATCGATGGAGCAAAAATCCATGAACAGGTGATGGAGTTCGTGCCGGAGCGGTCGCGCGCCTCGGTGCTCAAATACGCCGGCGGAATGGGAAAGATCTTACGTCAATACGTCCGCAGCCAGTTGATCCTTTGCACCATCGCCTGGGTGGTGGTGACGATTGCCTTGTTGCTGATGGGGATTCCGGGGGCATTGCTCCTGGGACTCTTTGCCGGCATTTCGCGTGCGATTCCAGTTGTCGGACCGATGGTCGGCGGGATTCCCGTGCTCGCCGCCGTGCTGCTCGATCCGCATATGTCGAGCACGGTCTGGTGGGTGTTGCTCGCGTTCGCCGGGCTGCATCTGTTTGAGAGCAAATATCTCATGCCGCGGATCCTGGGGGAAAACCTCGGGATTCATCCGGTGCTGATCATCGTCTCGCTGCTGGTCGGTTACCAGATGCTGGGCCTGCTCGGGATGTTCATCGCGCCACCGGCGGTGGCCATGATCCGCTTCATTCTCGCCACGCGAAGGGGAGCGATCACCGACCAGAATGACGAGAGCGTTCCCACTTCGGTACTTCCGGACATACAACCGGGATAACCTGCCGGTTGGCGGCGTCTTTTGGCCCCCCTACCCTTCCGCTAGCTCACGAAGACTGATGTCGCCGTGGTAACAGTTCCCTTATATTTCCTGGTTTCCCCGGATCAATCCTGGGGCAGGAACTGGCCGGCGCTCCACCCCACGCCGTCACGCCCTAAAGAGCGTGGCAAGGGCCCTTGGAAGCGCGCTTTAACAGCTTACAACGCAGCCGCGCCCCGGAGGATATCCTCCGGGGCGCGGTTTGTCTGTTCTGGCTTCCTGCCAAAGCGCTTATTTATCCGACGGTCCGCTGCCTTCCAACGCGGCCTGGGCGGCGGCGAGGCGGGCGACGGGGAGGCGCTTGGGTGAGCAACTCACATAGGTGAGACCGATCTGATGGCAGAACTTCACCGAGTCCGGATCGCCGCCATGCTCGCCGCAGATGCCGAGTTTGATGTTCGGATTGACCACCTTGGCATCGTCGACGCAGATCTTCATCAAGCGTCCCACACCCTTCTGGTCGATCGTCTCGGTCGGGTCGACCTTGATGATCTTCTTGTCCAGGTAGACGGGCAGGAACTTCGCCGCGTCATCGCGAGACAGACCGAAGGTCATCTGCGTCAGGTCGTTGGTGCCGAAGCTGAAGAATTCGGCTTCCTTGGCGATTTCGTCGGCGGTGAGCGCCGCGCGCGGAATCTCGATCATGGTGCCGAACTTGTAGTCGACTTCGATGCCTTCCGCGGCCATGGTGTCTTTCGCCACCTGTTCGAGTTGGCCTTTGACCTCGGTTAACTCGGTGATCAGCCCGACCAACGGGATCATGATCTCCGGGTGCACGTCGATGCCGGCTTTCTTCACTTCGCACGCCGCGCCGATAATCGCCGCGGTCTGCATCTTCACGATGCCGGGGAAGTAGATGGACAGGCGCACGCCGCGCAGCCCGAGCATCGGGTTATGCTCGTGCAATTCGCGCACTTTTCCGAGCATGCGCATCTTCTCCTGGTAGACCGCGCCGAGATCGCCCTTGCAGCGCATCTCAGTGGTCTCGACCAACAGCTCTTCCAGGCTGGGAAGGAACTCGTGCAGCGGCGGGTCGATCAAACGAACGGTGACCGGCAAGCCTTTGCCATCTTTCACCATCGCTTTGAAGATGCCGACGAAATCGCCGCGCTGCAGCGGAAGGAGCTTGGCCAGCGCCGCTTCGCGCAACTCATCGTTCTCCGCCAGAATCATATCCTGTACGGCCGGCACACGGTCGCCGAGGAACATGTGCTCGGTGCGGCAGAGGCCGATGCCTTCCGCGCCGAACTCGACCGCCTGGGCCGCCTGTTCGGGCGTGTCGGCATTGGCGCGCACGCCCAGTTTGCGGAACTCATCCGCATAGGACATGAAGGTGCCGAAATCGCCGGTCACGCGCGCCGGCTCGGTTTTCAAGGCGCGGTCGTAAACTTCACCGAGGGTGCCATCGATGGAAATGATGTCGCCTTCCGCGAAGACTTTCCCATTCATGGTGGCCGTGCGGGCTTTGTCGTCGATCTTCAATACACCGCAACCACAGATCGTCGGGATGCCGTACTGGCGGGCTACCAGCGCGGCGTGCGAGGTGCGCCCACCGAGTTGAGTGAGCACGCCTTTGGCCGCCAACATGCCGCCCAGGTCGTCCGGGTTGGTCTCTTTGCGCACCAGGATCACCGGCTTGCCGGCGGCATCCATGGCGATGGCCGTTTCGGAATCCAACGCGATGTGTCCCACCGCGCCGCCGGGTCCGGCGTTCAGACCGCGCGCCACCGGGGTAACCTTCTCCGGGTTGATCAGGCGCGGGTGCAACAACTGTTCGAGGGCTTCCGCCGGCACGCGCGAGACGGCTTGCTTTTTGGTGATCAGACCTTCGTTCACCTGATCGACGGCAATCTTCACCGCCGCGACGCCGGTGCGTTTGCCGGAGCGGCACTGCAGGATGAAGAGGCGTCCCTTTTCAATGGTGAACTCGATGTCCTGCATGTCTTTGTAATGCTGTTCGAGTTTGTTGGCGATGTCGATGAACTGCTTGTAGATGACCGGATTTTCGGCTTCCAACTGGCTGACCGGCTGCGGGGTGCGCACGCCGGCGACCACGTCTTCGCCTTGCGCGTTCATCAGATATTCACCGAAGATGTTGTTGTCCCCGGTGGCCGCGTTGCGGGTGAAGGCCACGCCGGTGCCGCTGTCGTTGCCCATGTTGCCGAAGACCATCGTCTGCACGTTGACGGCGGTGCCGAGGTCATCGGCGATCTTCTCGCGACGGCGATAGATGATCGCGCGTTCGTTCATCCAGCTTTTGAATACCGCTTCCACCGCCAGTTTCAACTGTTCGAGCGGATCGGTGGGGAAATCGAACCCGGCCACCTGCTTGAAGTAGATTTTGTATTCCTTCACCAGCGTCGCCAGGCCGGCGGCATCGACATCGGTGTCCTGCGCGGCGCCCAACTTCTCTTTGAGCGCGTCGAAGATCACTTCGAACTCATGCTTCTTCAGTTTCGCATAGTCGCTGGAGAGGACGATGTCGGAGAACATCATGATAAAACGGCGATAGGAGTCATACACGAAGCGCTCGTTGCCGGTCAGTGCGACCAGACCCTTGAGCGTATCATCGTTCAGACCGAGATTGAGCACGGTATCCATCATGCCCGGCATGGAAAACTTCGCGCCGGAGCGTACGGACACCAGCAACGGATTTTTCGGATCGCCGAACTTCTTGCCGGTCTGCTCTTCGACTTTCTGCAATGCCACCGCCACGTCATCCCAAAAACCGGCGGGAAGCTGGCGATTGTTCTGATAGTACAGGTTACAGACTTCAGTGGTGATGGTGAAGCCCGGGGGGACGGGAAGGCCGATGTTGGTCATTTCCGCCAGGTTGGCGCCTTTGCCACCCAGCAAATCTCGCCACTCCCTATTGCCTTCAGCAAACAGGTAGACGTGTTTGTTAGCCACAGATAGTTCCTCCATTAAATATGTTCCGCGCGGGAAATCGCCGGCGGATCGGTGAACCGATATGAGAAGCTGCCGTCATATAACCTCAGCTTCCGAGACGCAGCAAAAACCTTCTGGAGGTGACCACGAAGCCGTAACCAGAAGGTTCAGGTAGGTAATTCGGCGCTTGTTCCCCGGAGTCCTTCTTGTTCGCGAAATATATCACGAAGCCTACCCCGGATTCTCACAATGCCGGGAGAGCATACGCCCTCATCGCCAAAATGTCAAATACTGCGCCATCTTCGCACGCCTTCGCTGCCGGCTAACCCGTATAATCACCCCGGACATAACGTCGGATGCGGGTGGACAGACATAGCGACAGCACAGCAGGTTTGCAATAGCTCACTTTGGGTGACAATACTGTTATCTTTCGACGACCATAGCGATAAAGGAGATTTACGATGCCGGTTCGTAGTGGAGAAGCAGAATGGCGCGGCAATTTGCTCGCCGGGCAAGGACGCGTAAAATTTGGCAACGGAGCATTTGAAGGCCCTTATTCCTTCCGCTCACGCTTTGAGGAAGGCGCCGGAACCAACCCGGAAGAGCTGATTGGCGCGGCGCACGCCGGTTGCTTCAGCATGGCACTCTCCGCCCAGTTGGCCGATGCCGGCTTCACGCCGACGGTGGTCCACACCACCGCCCGCGTGCACCTGGATAAAGTCGGCGACGGCTTCGCCATCACGCAGATTGCGCTGGCGTGTGAAGCGCAGGTACCCGGCATCGACGATGCCGCCTTCCAGCAGATCGCCGACGCCGCCAAACGCGGTTGCCCGGTCTCCCAAGCGCTGGCCAGCATCAAGATCACACTCGATGCGCGGTTAGTCTGATCACCAGGTCAATAGCGCCGGTTCTAAAGTCCTCGATTTTGTCTCGCGGCCTCATTACAATCTACTCGCGAGACAAAACCGTGGACTTTGCTATAGACTTTACTTACGTTTTATCCAGCCATTACAGCGATATTCCCCACGTCAACCGTTGCTGGAATATTCGCGTAGCTCCGACAGTAGCAATCACCTCCTACTTGACAAAGCGGTACTCTTGTAAGAGAATATAGTATCGTTCCAATTTTTGTTAGGCATTATCCCACACAAGGAGAAATGACATGCGGAGCGCCGGCATGCAAAGGGGTTTTACCCTGATTGAATTATTAGTTGTGATAGGAATTATCGCCATGTTATCGGCCATCCTGTTTCCGGTATTTGGTCGGGCGCGAGAGAAGGCACGGCAGACTGCTTGCCTGAATAATCAACGGCAAGTCGTCACGGCGATTTTAATCTATGCCGAGGATAATGATGAGCTCTTTCCGGCATCGAGCGCCGTCTGGCAAACGATGAGTTCTTCGCCGAAATCGTTGGTCTGTCCAAGCTATAAAAGCGGTATCAACGGCTATGTCTACAACAACGCCCTGTCCGCAGCGCCGGTTGGCGCCATCACCAGCCCGGATCAAACGCTGGTGACGGGAGACGGCACACATGCGGCGTCCACCTCACCGCAAACGTTCGCCAACGTCGCCTACGCCTTTGCTGATTACGATTTTCGCCATGCGAATATGATCGTCGCCGCCTATGCCGATGGTCACGCTGCGCTGACCAAGCAAGTCGGCGCCAGCGGCCCGTCGCTATGGTTAGCCGCAGATAGCCAGGTGATGGTCAACTACCCTAAAGTCACTTCCTGGACGGGCGCTGGTTCTTCGATCAGCATGAACGGCGATACTACCACCCCACCGACCATCGATTATACCTACATGAATAGTGGCGGCATTAACTATAGTTCGATCCGGTTTCCGCAGCGCGCAAGTTGGGGACAGGTCTTCTGCTCTTCGACGACGATCCCATCGACGGGCATCCTGGATTTTACCGTCATGGCGGTTTTTCAACTGGACGCCGCCTCGACGGCGGTGACGACATCAACCGCCTATTTGTGGGACATGACCAATCAGGGGTCGAGCTGGTGCGCGACGCAGGATGGGTTAACCGTCTCCTATTCCGGCGCGTTATCGGCCTATCTGAATGGTTCCGCGGTGCTGAGCACCGCGGCGATGAGTTCCAGCGCGCAGGCGTTGCGCCACCTGGTCGTGATGCAAGCGTCGGTAACGAACGGCACGACGCTCTGCCTGGACGGGACGCAAGTCGCCGCTGATGTCACCAAAAAGCCGAACGCCAACCGTGCCACCGGCGCCTGGACAATTCAACTGGGCAATGGCTATGGCACCAACTCGATTTATCTGGCAGAGCTGCTCTATTATCCGCAAGCGCTGGCAGCCCAGGACCTGGCGGCCATGACGACGACTCTCAAAGCCAAATATGGGATGTAATTTTTTGCCAAGGAGCAATACCATGCGTCACCCGCGAAATCATGCCGGGTTCACCCTGATCGAATTATTGGTAGTCATAGCCATCATAGCCATACTGGCGGCGATCCTTTTTCCGGTCTTTGCGAAGGCGCGCGAAAAGGCGCGGCAGTCTACCTGCTTGAATAACCAGCGTCAGATCGTGATGGGCTTGTCGATGTATACCGAAGACAATGATGAAGTCTTTCCCGCGGTGAGCAACGTCTGGACCGCACTGGCGATCCCCGCCAAAGCCCTCATCTGCCCATCATACAAAGGCACCGGGAACGGGTATGTCTATGACAGCGGGCTGTCCGCTACACCGCTGGCGGCCGTGTTAAATCCGGAACAGATGATGGCCTCGTCGGATGGTATTCATGCCGCCACGGCAAATCCCCCGACGTATAGCAATGTTGCCTATTCGCTGTCGGACTTCGACTACCGCCATGATCGCCTGCTGATCGCCTCCTATGTGGACGGCCATGTTGCGCTGACCAATCAGTCGAATAACCCCGGCCCGACACTCTGGCTGCGCGCGGACAGCCAGGTGACGTTGTCCGGTCAAAAGGTCACCGGTTGGAAAAGCGTGGGCGGTTCCAGTTGCACCATGAGTGGGGACGCCACGTATTACTGCACCATCGATACCAGTGCAATGGGAGGCTATCTTGCGCTCAAATCGCAGCCGCGGCCCAGTTGGGGATGGGTCTTCGTGTCCCCGGGCATCGCGTCATCCGGCAGCACCGATTTTACGCTGTTTGAAGTGTTTCAGTTAACGAATCCACCGGGATCCTACTCGAATACCTATCTGTGGGATATGACCAACCAGGGCTCCGGTTGGTGCTCTGCACAAGACGCTTTGGCGGTATATGCGAGTGGCGCTTTCGGTGTCTGGCTGAACAGCACCCAGGTGATGACCACCGGAACGATGCCTGCCACGCAGTTGACCAAACGTCATCTCATCGTGTGGCAATCCTCGACTGCCAAAGGCACCACTCTCTGGCTCGACGGAACTCAGTTGGCCACCAACAGCTCTGCCCCGAATGTGAACCGCGCCACCGGCACCTGGACCTACGGCATCGGCAATGGTTACAATGTCAATGCCGCGTATTATGGCGAGGCTATCTTCTATCCGCAAGCGCTGAACACCACCGATATGAATACGATGACCACCTACCTGCGTTCAAAATACAGCATTTAATGGTCAAAAGCGCACTTGACAACCGAGCGCCCAGGCACTAGACTATCTTTAGTTCACTCAGGAAAGGAGAAGCGGAAACGATGTTTGTACCAGCGCATTACTGCTATTGGTTTTACTTTACGTCCTCCAATCCGCGTCTCGCCTGGGTGCCGCCGGCCGGATAAGGTCGGACAACACGTGAAAGCAATCACCCACACCGCAGGCGAGACGCCTGCGGTGTTTTTTCGTTTTGGGAGGTTTATTATGCTCGCTGTCGCACCAACAATGGCACATCCCCTACCCCACCTGCCGGTGGCCGCCGATCTTTTTGGCGAGATCGTCTGGAATCATTGGCAAGGACGGCCCGGCAACTTTTATCTGCGCCGGGATGACCATCATCTGGAACGCGAAGACAGCGCGCGCTATTTCCGCCTGCCCGCACAATTGCCCGCCCACCAGCGCTGCCTGCTCAACCATGCGCGCGGGCAGACGCTCGATTTCGGCGCAGGCGCCGGTCAGCATGCGCTGGCGCTGCAGGAACGCGGGGTGCCGGTCATCGCCATCGATGCCTCACCGCTGGCCGTCGAAGTCTGCCGCCGACGCGGGGTGGCGGACGCGCGGGTGTTGGACGGCCTGACGCTCGATCTTCCGCCGGACAACCTCGACACCGTGCTGATGATGGGCAACACGTTGGGCATCGCCGGCACTCCCGCCGGCCTGCGCGAGTTGCTGCTCCGGCTGCACCACATCGTGCGTCCCGGCGGGCAGATATTGGCGGATATCATCGACTACACCGCCACCTATGATCCCATCCACCTGCGCTACCACCAGCGCAATGTCACCCGCGGCCGCTATCCCGGCACACTCACCCTGCAGTTGGAGTATCAGGAACAGCGCGGGCCGCAATTCGACTGGTTGTTGATCAGCCTGCAGGACCTGCGCCGCATCGGCGCCGAAACCGGCTGGAAAATCGTGCGCTGCGTCCAAGTGATGGCGGAAGCGACCCATGCGGTGGGGATGGAACGGGTGTGAGGGGCGTGTCGGAGTAGCGGAGTGTGGGAGTGTGGGAGTGTGGGAGTGGATTGGTCTTCACTTGTTACTTGCACTTGCACTTGCACTTGCACTGATCTCCGTGCAAGTGTAAGTGCAAGCGTAAGTACCAACAGCATCTTTTAAAAGACTATTCGCGGAAAACACTCACGAACAAGCGTAGAAGATATGGGTTACCATTTGTCCAGCAGCTCTGCGTTATCTACCCACATGGCAAAGTAGGGGTGCGTTTGCATATCTGGTTTCAGTTGATGCAAATAGATGAGAAAAGGTCTATTGAATATAATATGTCGCGGTGGAAAAGATTGTGCGATTGAGGCTGAATTTGCATCTATACGGATTGTGAGATCTGACCAAACCTGATATACTCGCATATAGAACATCTGTTCTTCGCGAGGGAAGCAAGTGTACGTAAAAATTGAATGGACTCATACGGCTGACGAACTCCGGGC
>Ga0073936_10003490_pt1 | contig 22483 bp, 16 predicted proteins | sample AliMusrvi5mmetaG_FD_87041 | JGI IMG/M metagenome (GOLD analysis project Ga0073936, IMG submission 87041) | Freshwater lake bacterial and archeal communities from Alinen Mustajarvi, Finland, to study Microbial Dark Matter (Phase II) - Alinen... | ecosystem: Environmental > Aquatic > Freshwater >... | reverse complement strand
GCGTAGTACTAGCCAACCGGTAGGCCAGGCCCAGGCTTGGACCGGGCCTCCGCTAGGCCGGCAGCGGGCCGGTGCGGCACCCCCGTCGCCGACTCCCGCGGCGGACCACCATTGCGCCCAAATGGTCGGGCTGACCTGTGGCCGGATCAGCCCGGCTATGGCAATGCGACGGGCTACAGGCCACCGCTAACGGGGTTTCAAAACGTCGGCCCAACTTTCACCATCAGTTGCTCTCAACCAAGGCCGTTCCAGATGTGGGTAATGACCAGCTCTCGGAGATAGCGCTCCTTCAATCCCGTCCTCGCGGCCAATTCATCCGAAGAGTGCGGACCATTTTCGCTGAGAGTCTGGTAGAGACCGAGGCTTTCCCCGATCTGGACCAGTGGAACGCTAAAGTCGCCGCCGAGGTCATGGACAATGCCGTTCACAAGGGCGCGCAGGTTTGCTTCGTTAATCGTGTTTTGTTCCGGCTGTTGCTGTTGAGTGCTCATCGATTTGTATTGAAATGTATTCTGTCGTTACCCGCGTCCAACTGCCTGCTGGAGTTACCGCCGATCAGCCAAAGCTCGGAATCAGGCTTGGATTTCTATAAACGATGGGAACCAGCGCAAAGGCGCTATCCGGTTCAGCGATTGCCGGTGGGCGCCGGCGCGTTGAGCACTTCCAGCGCACGAACTGTCGCCGCGCCGCGAGTTTCAACGCCAAGCTTGTCGAACATTTCCTGGACGTGCTTTTTCACGGTTGACTCGGTGATGCCGAGTATCGTGGCGATGTCCGAGTTTGTCTTGCCTTGGGCGAGCCAGAGCAGTGCCTCGGCGGCGCGTGGGGTGAGGCCGAGTTGCAACAAGGGCGCGGAGGAGGAAAAATCGGGTTTGAATTCGCGGTGCGCCTGGCGTTCAGAACGGCGCAGCCGTGCTTCGATCGCCCGGATCAGGTCGGCATTCGCGACGGGCTTCGTCAGATAATCATCGGCACCCAGATTCATGCCGCTGCGCAGATCATCCTTCTCGCCTTTGGCAGTGAGAAAAATGAACGGCGTGCGCGCCAGCGAGGCATCCATTTGCAATTCCTCGAGCACTCCATACCCGTCCAATTCCGGCATCATTACGTCACACAGGATGACGTCGGGCTTTTCCCGCCGGGCAGCTTGAACACCATCACGGCCATTTGCAGCCGCGATGGGTTCGTAATCGTGGTAGCGGAGGAGAGTGGTGATGTTCCGCCTCATCTCCGGTTCATCTTCAATGACCAGTATCTTTCTCATGGTTCTTGCCAAAAATGGGAAGCCTTACGATCACCGTTGTCCCTTCGCCGACTTTGCTTTCCACCTGGACCTGCCCGCCGTGCAGTTCCGTGCAGCGCTTTACCAGCAGCAGGCCAAGCCCGGTGCCGGGACGAGTTCCCACATTGTTGCCCCGGTGGAAGGCCTCGAACAATTGCAGTTGGTCGGCGTCGGAGATGCCGATGCCCCGATCGCGAATGACGCAAACGGCGTCAGTCCCGTCGCGTTCTACTGCAAAATCCACCTTCGCTCCCGGTTCGGAATACTTCACAGCGTTGCTCAGGAGGTTCGTGAAGATATGCCCGAGCAGCCGTTCGTCCGCGTTGGCTTCAAGTGGAACGGATTCTAGCGACAATTCGATAACGCACCGGCGGTTGGTCGCCGAGAGAACCTCATCCACGACGCGACGGCAAAAACCGTTCAGGTCGAGCGCGGCGGGTTGGAATTCCAATTTGCCCGCGTCGAGCCGGCTCAGAACGAGCACCTCTTCCATCATGCCGGCCATGCGGCGGGTGTTCCGGGTGATCGATTTCAGTTGCTCCTCGCGCTCGTCCGGCGGCATTTTCTCGTGGAAATCACTGAGCAGTTCCGCCGAGGATTGAATGATGCCGAGAGGCGTCCGGAACTCATGGGACACCATCGAAACAAAACTGCTCTTTAGCTGGCTGAGCTCCTTTTCCCGTTCAAGCGTCTTGACCAGTTCTTCCTCCGCTCGCTTTCGCTGGGTGATGTCCATGGCCATGGACAGGATGTGCATCGTATCGTTCAGCTTGATGGTTTCAGCCGAAAGCAGAATAGTGAAGCGTTCCCCGCTACGATTTTTCCAGCGGCATTCCCTTTGGCGAATCGAACCCAAGGCCCGCAGATCCTTCAAAACCTGGTCTCGTTCGGCCGTGTATGCCCAGATGCCCAGGTCAACGCACGTGCGCCCCAGGACTTCCTCTCGCGAATATCCCAGCCAATTGACGTACGCATCATTCACTAGAACATATTTCTCGTCGCTCATCCGGAGAATGCCGATGAATGCCGGGCTCGCCTGGAAAGCCGCGCTAAACCGCGCTTCGCTTTCGGCCAACGCCGATTGGGCGCGCTTGCGTTCCGTGATGTCCGTGATGAATGCCTGAATTATCTGGCGCCCGCTCCATTGAATGCGGGTCAGGGCCACTTCCAGCGGGACCTCAACACCTTGCGGAGTGCAGCACATCCATTCGAAACGCGCGCTGCCCTTGGTTATGCATTCCTGAATATGATTCCGGGCCAGCACAGTGGAACTTTCACCATTCGGCTGGAAAGGTGGCGAAGTATCGGTCGGATATTTGCCCAATAGTGCCTGCGCGCTCTGGTAACCCATGATCCGCACTGCAGCGGGATTCACTTCAAGGAATTTGTTTTCGTCATGAAGCATAACACCCTGGCTGGAACCTTCGAACAACGCGCGAAACTTTTCTTCAGATTCGCGCAGCGCGTTCTCGGCGTGTTTGCGCTCGGTGTTGTCGATGATGCTGGCGCGAATCAAGTTTTGCCCACCGGCCGGGAGGTGCAACAGTCGGACTTCCGTAGGAATCAGCCGGCCATCAGAGCGTTGATGAATCCATTCGAACACGGGTGTTTTCCCGGCCAGCACTTCAACCACCTTTTCGCGCGCGACCTCGCTGGTTGGTCGGCCATCCGATTGAAATTCCGGGCTGACGTCGGCTGGCGTCAATTGCGCCAACTTCGACATAGGCACGCCGTAAAGATCGCAGGCATGCTGATTCCCGAACAGGAATCGACCGGTGTCCGCGCTATAAACGACGATGGCCTCCGGAGCATGTTCGACGATGGCGCGAAAACGCGCTTCACTCGCGCTGAGTTCGGCCGTGCGTTCCGTCACCCGGCGTTCAAGCGCCTGAGTCAGTTCTAACAGTTCCCGCTCGGCCTTTTTGCGCTCGCTGATGTCGCGGGAAATGATTATGTGCATGCTCCTCCCCCCCATGAATACAGCGGTCGCTGAGACCTCGATGGGAATATCCCGGCCATTCCGCAGCCGCATGGTCCATTCGAATAGATGCGTCTTCTGCTTCTGGATGAGCGCAATAATCTCCTCGGTCTTTTTGGCGCTGGGTGAGCCATCCGATTGAAAAGGCGGCGAAAGATCCTCGGGCCGCGTGCGTAGCAGCTCCTGCTTGTTCTCAGCGCCAATAAGTTCGACCGCCGCCTGATTGCAATCCACGAACACGCCAGCTTGCGGATCAAGCAACCAAACCGCGTCAACGCTCCGCTCAAAAAAACTCGCGAACACGGATCCACTGTGACCGATTAGTCGATCCATCGCACTGGGACTTTCGTCCCGTTCATGTTCTGTCGCAGACGAGTTCATCAGGTGTACCGGAAATGGGTTACAGCACGCCTAATTACTATCATAACCCATCAGAACCGCGCCGCAATGCCCTATCGGAGCAAGCTCATGGGGCTTTAGTCCCAGTCGGTTTCGGGAACCGTCGCGTCATTCAAGTCTCAAACGAGCATGATAAATCTGAGAATCATCCGATACCTCTTAAGCACACTGGCTTTATCCAGTTGCCTAAACTCAACCTCGGCCCAGGAAGTCTCCATCCCCGATCCGGGGCTCGCCGCCGCTGTTCGTGAGGCTCTGCAAAAGCCTGCCGGTCCGTTGATCGAGCCGGATATGCTTCAGTTGACAGTCTTGAATGCCCACGACCGGAATATCAGCAACCTTGCTGGTCTGGAAGCCGCGCGCAATTTGAATACGCTGCTGTTGTTTTCAAACCATCTCACCAATTTCTTTCTCCCCTCGCTGACGAATCTGGTGTCGCTAAACCTCAGCGCGAATTCGCTCACCAACGTCACTCTGCCCGGGGGCATGACGAAACTGTTCTCGCTCCTCATAGCAGGCAACCCGCTCACCCTGATCACGCTGCCGTCCGACCTGACCCAGTTGGAGGAGCTTGATCTCCAAGGTAATCAACTCACAAGCTTCAACCTGCCACCCGGACTGGCCGGTCTGAGCGTGCTCGATCTGACTTTTAATGCCCTCACCAATCTCTCCCTGCCCGACGGACTGACCAACCTGGACCTGCTCCGCCTGAGTGAAAATTCCCTCACGAATTTCACAGTGCCGGCCGGCCTGAGCCGGTTGACCCAGCTTTACCTCGACCAAAATCAACTCGCAAGCCTCACCCTGCCTGCGGGTATGACGAACCTGCACGTGCTCGACCTCTTCTTTAATCAGCTTACGAACGTGAACCTGCCCGCGGACCTGAGAAATCTGATTAGTCTGGATTTCAACAACAATCGGCTCACCAGCCTCAATCTGCCTGCGAACCTGACCACCTTGAGCTTGCTACACGTTCGCGACAACCAACTCACCAACTTCAATCTGCCCCCCGGCCTGGAGGCGCTGAGCAATCTGGATCTGGGCGAAAATCAACTTCGCAGCGTCAATTTACCCGCTGGCCTGGGGCATCTGATCAATCTCCACCTCTCGGGCAACACGAATCTCACCAGCCTCACCTTGCCGGTGGGCATGACCAACTTGAGCGGGATTTTCCTTCGGTTCAATGCGCTTACCAATCTCACGTTGCCCCCGGATCTGTTTCGATTGGCGACGCTTGATATCCTGGGAAATAGACTCCCGAGCCTCAATTTGCCTGCGGGCCTGACCAATCTGGCCGATCTCTTCCTCGCCGGCAATCAACTGACCAGCCTCACCTTGCCACCGGACATGACGCGGTTGATCTCGCTGGTTCTGGGTCAGCCGGTCAATCCGCTCACGAACTTTGTGTTGTCCCAACCGCTGGCGGCCAACACAAACATAGCTGAGGTGATCTCCTCTCTGCAAAATCAAGGCGTCCCCGTGTTCACTTACCCGCTGACGGTCCAGCTTGCCCCGACACCGCAGTCGCCGATGGGCGCATTCCGGTTTTCGATCACCGGACCGCCCGGCGATTACACCGTCTTCAGTTCGACCAATCTTGCGGACTGGGCGATATTGGGACCGGCACCCATACCCCTCGGCTCCATCCTTATCACGGACACGACCGCTCAATTCTCTCCGCAAAAATTCTACCGCGCCCAACGGCAAACCCCGCCCCCGAACATGGTGTTCATCGCGCCCAGCACATTCACAATGGGTAGCCCCAACAATGAAGTCGGCCATCAAGCCGATGAAGGTCCGCAAACCAGCGTGAGTCTCAGCCATGGCTTTTGGATCGGAAAATATGAAGTGACCCAACGGGAATACCTCGCCGTCACAGGTGAAAACCCCAGCGGTTTTCCGGGCGACTTGAATCACCCGGTAGAGAGCGTGTCATTCTTCGCCGCCTCCAATTACTGCTTCTTGCTCACGGCGCAGGACAAGGCGACCGGACGGATTCCACTGTTCACCCATTATCGCCTGCCGACCGAAGCCGAGTGGGAATGCGCCGCGCGCGCGGGCACGACCACGCGTTTCTTTTACGGCGATGATCCCGATCTCACCGGCTTGAGCAACTTTGCGTGGTTTGGCGCCCATAATGGGATTACGACGCACCCGGTCGGACAGAAGTTGCCGAATGCCTGGGGGTTATACGATATGGAAGGAAATGTTTGGGAATGGTGTCAGGATTGGTATGGAGACTACTTGGGCGGCGCGGTGACTGATCCGCAAGGTCCGGCGACCAATCCGATTGGGTGGAAAGTCATTCGTGGCGGTGCGTGGGAGGCGTCCGAGTCTGACTGCCGCTCCGCCAGTCGTTGGTTCGAAGGTGCAAGTCCATTCATCAGCGACTTCATCATCGGCTTCCGCGTAGTGCTCGTCACGGAGCCGTAATGAGCCTCACGCCATTCCGACGACTGGGACTCAAGTTCTACGCTCCTCCGAGGACCAATCAGGCGCTGTCTGAATCATAAACCTGTTCATTGCCGAATTCACCGGCGGCATCAACTCAACATAACCAAACCAGAAATATGTCTACACACTCATCTCCCGCGCAAAAGCGCCGCTACCGCCCCGTTCTACCGGCGCACTCCAAAAGCTCACGACTGCATGTCATCGGCTTTGGCCAGTGCATGATCCTCTTAGCAGCGTTCCTCTGCACCGGCTGTGGCCCGAAGCCGGGACCTTCCAAAGGCAACGCCACCACTCTATCGACAGCGAAGGTTCGAGTGCAGACCATCGAGAGCAAGTGTCATATGGCCACCGAAGAGGTCGTTGGCACGGTGCGCGCCAAAACGCGGGTGACGCTCGAAGCCAAAGTGAGCGGTCGTATCGCAACGCTGCCGGCGGTCCTCGGTCAACCGGTCACAGCCGGTCAACTGGTCGTGCGTCTTGAGGCCCCCGAAATCGCGGCGCGTCGCGATCAGGCCGAAGCGTCCTTGCAACAGGCCGAGCGCGATTGGAAGCGCATTGCCGCACTGTTCGAGCAACAAGCCACGTCCCGGGCGGAATATGAAGCTGCTGATACCCGCCGTCGTGTCGCCGTGGGCGCGGCCGCGGAGGCGAAGGCGATGCTGGGCTATGTGGAATTGGTCGCGCCGTTCGACGGCGTGGTAACAAAGAAGTGGGTCGAGGCGGGCGATCTGGCCACGCCGGGTAAACCGTTGCTCACCCTTGAAGCCCCATCGGAATTGCAACTGGAAGCCGACGTGCCCGAGGCCATGGCGTCGCAAGTCCGACGCGAAGCCCACCTGGTCTGCCGGGTGGATGACGTGAGCGGGGAGTTGACCGGCGTGGTCAGTGAAATCGCGCCCAACGCCGATCCCGCCAGCCGGACGGTTCGGGTCAAACTGGATTTGCCGTTAACACCTGGATTACGGCCAGGCCAGTTCGTCCGGCTGCAGGTGCCCGTTGGGGAAAGCCGTTCGCTGCGCGTGCCCGCCGCGGCAGTGGTGCAGCGCGGGCAGTTGGAGATTGTATTCGTGGTCGCAAATCAGAACGCGCAACTGCGTCTCGCGAAAACCGGCCGGTGCTTCGGAAATACCGTGGAGATTCTTTCCGGCCTCGACGCGGACGACTCCGTGGTGGTGGAAGGGGCAGACCGGTTGAGCGACGGACAACCGTTGGAGATGAAGTGAAATCGGAATCCCAAACACCGAAGGTCGAAATTGGATTGGCGGGCCGCATTGCGCAAGCCTTCATTGACTCGAAGCTCACGCCGCTCGTGGTCATTACGTCGGTGCTGCTGGGCGTGGCGGCGATCCTTCTGCTCCCGCGCGAGGAGGAGCCTCAAATCAGGGTGCCGATGATCGACGTGCTGGTAGCCATGCCGGGGTTCAGAGCGAAGGAAGTCGAGGAACGCGCCACGCGGCCCATGGAGAAACTGCTCTGGGAAATCCCTGGCGTGGAATACATCTACTCCACCTCGCGCTCCGGCGAGAGCCTGGCCATCGTGCGATTCAAGGTGGGCGAGAATGTGGAGAAGAGTCTGGTTAAGCTGAACCAGAAGTTGCAGTCCAACTTTGACCGCATCCCGCAGGGCGTCTCCCGGCCGCTCATCAAGCCCCGATCCATCGACGACGTGCCGATTCTCGCGCTGACGTTTCACAGCGCCCACCATGATCACCTCGCGCTTCGGCGTCTCGTCGCGCAGGTGGACGACGCGGTGAAGCAAGTGCCGTTGGTGGCCGAGACGGTGATTATCGGCGGCGCCAAAAGACAACTGCGGGTGCAATTAGATCCGCTTCGGCTCGCTTCGCGCCAACTCGGCGTGCCTGAGATTGTGCGGATGCTGGGCCAAGCGAACCGCCAAAGCCAGGACGGAGGGTTGACCGCCAACAATCGGGAAACCCTGGTCGAGACGGGCGGATTCCTCTCGAACGCACAGGACGTTGGCAATTTGGTGGTGGCCGTGTATGAAAGCAGACCAGTTTACCTGCGCGAAGTTGCTGACATCAAGGACAGCACGGAAGAACCATCTCAGTACGTGTTCTCAGGTATTGTAGCCATTGCCATCCCGACCACGTTGGCGCTGACGGTCCTGGCTTTTTATTTGTATGGCTACACACTGAATCGCATCACCCTCTTTGCGCTGATCTTTTCCGTTGGTATCCTGGTGGATGACGCCATCGTGGTGGTGGAAAATATCGTCCGGCATTTTCACCTGCCGCAAAACAAAGGCCGCAATGGATCGTCGATTGCCGTGGAGGCGGTGAACGAGGTCGGCAATGCGACGATCCTCGCCACTTTTGCCGTGATTGCGGCGGTGCTGCCGATGGCCTTCGTGGGCGGTTTGTCGGGGCCGTACATGAGCCCGACCCCGCTCGGGGCCGGCGTGGCAATGTTCTTCTCGCTGGGCATCGCCTTCGTGGTCACGCCATGGGCTTCAATTCGCATCTTGCGCTGGGGCAACAAATATTCCGCGCTGACCGGGGGAGCGATGCGCGTTGTCGAGAGTGGCGGAATCTCCTCCCGTTTCGAACACGAGGAGGACTTCTTTACCCGCATTTACCGCCGCGTCATGAGGCCGATGATCGCGGAATCGAAATGGCGGTATGCGTTTCTCGCCGGGATCACCGCGCTGTTGGTCGGCGCGATAGCGCTGGTCGGGATGGGCTGGGTGAAGCTCAAGATGCTGCCGTTCGACAACAAGAGCGAGTTTCAAATCATTCTCAACATGCCGGAAGGCAGCGCGCTAGAACGCACCGCCCAATGCGCGCGGGAAATTGCCGCCGCCGTGCGCGTCGAACCAGAGGTGACGGACTATCAGATTTACACCGGTGTTGCCGCTCCGTACAACTTCAACGGACTAGTCCGTCATTACTTCATGCGCCGGGGTGCGAATATCGCCGACCTGCAAATCAACCTCGTCGGCAAAGCCGCCCGCCGGGCCCAGAGTCACGCCATCGCCAAACGCGTCCGTTCGCGCGTCACCGAAATCGCATCGAGATTCGGCGCGCGCGTCGCCATTGCCGAAGTGCCGCCCGGCCCGCCCGTGCTGCAAACCCTGGTGGCGGAAATCTACGGACAGGATGAGAAGAGCCGTCTGGCCCTGGCCGACAAGGTCATTGGCATTTTCACCAAGACTCCCGGCGTCGTGGACACGGACTGGTATGTCGAGGCGGACCAGCCAAAGGCGCGGTTCATCATTGACAAGGAGAAAGCGGCCTTGAGCGGCATCAGCGCCGCGACGATTTCCGAGACTTTGCGAATCGCGGTTGGTGGTATGCCGGTGGATTTACTCCATGTGCCACGCGACAAGGAGGACGTGGACATTGTGCTGCGACTGCCGCGCGCCAGCCGCACCACTCCGGACGAGTTGCTGGCATTGCGCGTCCGCTCCGAGGCCGACCCTACGGCTCCGCTCGTGCCGTTGCGGGAACTCGTGAAAATCGAGCAAGCCACGGTGGACAAGAGCATCTACCACAAGAACCTGATGCCCGTGACCTACGTCATCGGCGACGTGGCGGGCGTCGTAGAGAGTCCGGCTTACGCGATCCTGCAAATGAACCAGGCGTTGCACGCGCTCAATACGCGGGAGTTCGGCGGCTCCGGCGCGCCGCTCAAAATACACAACGCCTTCCAGCCCTTCACCGATGCCGAACCTTCGATGAAGTGGGACGGCGAATGGCAGATCACCATCGAAGTCTTTCGCGATCTCGGCACGGCGTTCGCGGCGGTGCTGGTGTTGATCTTCATTTTGCTGGTCGGCTGGTTTCGCTCCTTCCTTACGCCGCTCATTGTAATGGCGGCCATTCCCTTTTCCCTCGTCGGGATTCTCCCGGCGCACGGAGCGATGGGCGCCTTCTTCACCGCCACGTCGATGATTGGCTTCATGGCCGGCGCGGGCATCGTCGTGCGCAACTCCATCATCCTGGTCGATTTCATCGAGCAACGCCTCGGGGAGGGCATGCCGTTGGCGGAAGCCGTGGTGGATGCCGGCGCCGTGCGGTTCCGTCCGATGTTGCTGACCGCGCTTGCCGTCGTGGTGGGCGCGGCCGTCATCCTCGCCGACCCGATTTTCCAGGGACTTGCCATCGCGCTAATGGCCGGGGAAATTGCGTCGCTCCTCGGCAGCCGCATGGCCGTGCCGGTGCTTTATTTCATAGCGTACGCGCCGAAGCGGAAGCGGACCATCTCGCCGGCCACTGCGAGGCCTGTGGAATCAGTTCAACCGGGCGTTGTCGTACCAGTCTCTCTCGCCCAACCTGCGGCCGTTGGAGCGCGCCGTCCCCACCAGGCAGTCTGATACTCCCCCTGACTTGCTCCTTAGTTCCATTGTGCCATCCGGCTTCCGGGGGCGAGAATGGCAGTATCAATGAACTGAGATGGTGCAGTTCCAAACGAACAATGAATTCAGCCGATCACTTTGAAGCAATTGTCAGCGAGCATTGCGAGCCGCTCTTCCGGTTCGCACTGAGCCTGTCGCGGATGGAATCCGATGCGCTGGATTTGACGCAGCACATCGCCCGGGGCATCGCGCAGCTCCGGGAAAGTTTGTTGTCGGACGAAGCGCGCGCTTCAACCCCCCTGAGTACGGATAGACAGAATGGGGCTTTAGTACCAGTGCCCCGCTGGAACCAGGCAGCGCGGTTGGACTCACATTGGTGTCACAGTCACGTTTGACCGCGACGCTAACTTAAAAATGAAAGAGAACACATATATGAAATCGAGGTTTGACGGCCGGCACAGTCTGGCCACGAAAGTTAAGACGCAACGCGCGCTAATTCCTGAAAGTGTAAAGCCAGAACCAACGAAGGAGGACCGAGAAATAGCTTCGACCAAAAACGTCATAGACCACCACTTGAAGTGTTTTGGAGAGGGCGACCTCCAGGGCATCCTCTCTGACTACGCGCCAGATGCCGTTCTCTTTACGGCGGCCGGACCGCTCAGGGGAGAAGATGCCATCAGGCCGTTGTTCCATGCGATGATTGCCGAGTTCGGAAAGCCTGGCGCCGCGTTCACCATGAAGCAGCAATTCATCGAGGCGAACTATGCTTACATTCACTGGACAGCGGAGACTGCCGACAATGTGTATGAGCTAGGGACAGACACGTTCGTCGTGCGGGACGGCAAGATCGTGGCCCAGTCCTACGCCAGCAAGATGATGCCCAAGGGCTGAAAGCACAATGACTACATCCGTTCCATTCACAACCCCACCACAACTCTACCACCATGCTCCTATGAGAAGACTCGTTAACAATCACCGAAACCCCTTCACATCGCGCCACAGCCTGCTGAACGCATTGACATCGGCTTCACTCCTCATCAGCAGTCCGCTCCATGCCGACGAAACCTGCGTTTCACCGTACATGGCGCACATCGAAGGGCAGGAAGAATACGTGTATGTCTGGACGCTCGGCATCGAGGGACTCGGCGACGGCTCGGATAAACTCGTGACCGTGGACGTGAACCCGAAGTCCTCCGATTACGGCAAGGTTATCAGCAGCTATTCCGTTGGTGGCCGCCAGGAAGCGCATCACGGTGGTTTCACTGACGACCGGAAGCAGTTCTGGGCCGCCGGACTCGACTCCAGCAGCATTTTCATCTTCGACGTGCGCTCGCAGCCGGCCCGGCCGCAGTACCTGAAAACCCTCACGGACCTGCCGATAAAATCTGGCGGCGCAACCGGTCCGCATGGCGCGTTTGCATTGCCGGGGCGCATGTTGATTCCCTGTCTGTCGAACAGCAGAGACCAGAGTGGACGCACGGCGCTCGTGGAGTACAGCAACGAGGGCGAATATCTCGCCACGCATTGGATGCCCACCAAGGACAACTCGCGCGGCGTGGCGGGCTCGGAGTTCGCCGACGGTTACGCCTACGACGCGCGCGTGCTGCCGCGCAAGAACGTGATGCTCTCGTCGAGCTTCACCGGCACCGCCAATTACATGCGCCCACTCGGCGAATTGCTGCAGGACGCCGTGGCGATGAAGAACTTTGGTCAGACGATGACGCTCTGGGATTTCCACACCCGCAAGCCAAAGAAGGTGTTTCACGTCCCCGGTGCGCCGTTGGAAGTCCGTTGGGCCTGGGGCCCGAATCACAACTACGCCTTCACCGCCACGGCGCTGACCTCGAAGCTCTGGCTCGTCTACGAGGACGCGAATGGCGAATGGCAGGCGAAGGAAGTCGCCCACGTCGGCGGTGAGAAAGGCGTGTTTCCGGTGGACATCAGCCTGAGCGCAGACGACCGCACGCTCTTCGTTGGCTGTTTCGGCGATGGCAAATGCCGCGTCTTCGACGTGAGTCATCCGCGTGAGCCAAGGCAGATCCACGAGCAATCCATAGGCCGACAGGTGAACATGGTCTCGCAAAGCTGGGATGGTAAACGCCTCTATTTCACCAGCTCCCTCCTGGCGAATTGGGACAAACAGGGTGAGGACAACGAACAGTTCCTCCGTGCTTACGATTGGAACGGCCGCGAGTTAAAGCCGACGTTCTCGGTGGATTTCACGATGGAAAAGCTCGGCCGTCCGCACGCGATGAACTTCGGGTCGAGCAAGCTTTACAACTGAAATTCCTCAGCCCCGACCCAGAGAATGAAAGCTTTCCTGCCCCAATTCGCCCTATGCGTGATGACCCTCGCATCCGCCCATGCGGATGTTGAATCGCGACGTTCCGAACTCTCCCTCCCGCGCACCGCTGAATACGATTACGACGTGCCGAAGCCGGGCACCTACACACTCCCCGTGCTCAAACCGGCAGCGGATGGCGCAGTTCTTGGGAGTGACGGCAAACCGGTGCGCCTCCACGAACTCGTCGATGGCCGTATCATTATCCTGAGCTTTATCTACACGCGTTGCGCCGACCCCCGCGCGTGCCTCCGCGCCAGTGGCGTTTTGAGTCAGTTGCAGCAACTCACGCTCGCGGAGCCAGCCGTTGCCACCAACCTGCTGCTCCTCACGTTGAGCTTCGACCCGACGCATGACACACCCGAAGTCATGAGTCGTTATGGCAGCGTCTTCAACGGCAAACAAGGCGGCGCAGAGTGGCTTTTTCTTACAACCGGAAGCCGCGACCAACTCGCACCATTGCTCGACCGCTACGGCCAGCAAGTGGACCGCGCCAGGCCCGGGAATGCCACCGGCCCTTACAATCATCCGCTGCGAGTCTATCTCATCGACGGGCAAAAGCGCATTCGCAACATCTACAGCTATGGCCTGCTTGATCCACGCCTGGTCATAACCGATGTGCGCACGCTGCTGATGGAGGCAGCGCAACCAAAGGTCGCAACGCAGACTCCGGCGCAAGCCGCGAATCAAAACGGGACTGAGTCCCCATTGCCCCGTAGTGCCGCGACCCGCAAATTGGTCCAGTGAATTCAACAACCAAGAACATGAATAACACAGAAGCACTAAAACAGCGCCTCGACGGAACCATCATCCTGCCGGGTAACTCCGGCTACGACGAGGCCCGCTCGATCTGGAACGGCATGATTGACCGCAAGCCCGCAGTCATTGTGCGTTGCCGCACCGAGGCCGATGTGACACACGCCGTCAAGTATGCCCGAGAAAACCGGCTCGTGGTCGCCATTCGTGGCGGCGGTCACAATATCGCCGGTCATGCTGTGTGCGACGGCGGCTTGATGATTGACCTCTCCACCATGAAGGAGGTCCGGGTTAACGCGCCGGCGCGCCGGGCTTACGTCCAGCCGGGAGCGACTTTGTTCGATGTTGATCGCGCGACCCAAGCGCACAGCCTCGCCACGCCGACCGGAATTAATTCCACGACCGGAATCGCCGGTCTCGCCCTCGGTGGTGGTTTCGGTTGGTTGAGCCGCAAACTCGGACTCACTTCCGACAACCTTGTATCCGCCCGCCTCGTCACGGCAGAGGCGCACTGCATTCAGGTCAGCGCGACGTCACATGCGGATCTGTACTGGGCATTGCGCGGCGGCGGCGGGAATTTTGGCGTTGTCAGCGAGTTTGAGTTCGACCTCCATCCCGTTGGGCCGGAGGTCTTCAGCGGTCTGACCGTGTTTCCTCGGTCAGAAGCCGCGATGGTACTGCGGAAATATCGGAAGCTCGTTGCCGACGCGCCAGATGAGTTGAGCCTGTGGATAATCATGCGCAAGGCGCCGCCACTGCCGTTTCTTCCTCGGGAGGTCCACGGACAGGATGTCCTGGTGCTCGCCGTCTGTTACCTCGGTTTAGAGGAAACCGGCCGAAAACTTATCGCTCCGCTCGCGGACTTTGGGACGGTTCTCGGTCAACACGTCGGCATGCAGGCGTTCACGGCCTGGCAGCAGGCTTTCGATCCCTTGCTCACTTCGGGCGCGCGCAATTATTGGAAGTCGCACAATGTTCTCGATCTGAAGGATGGGTTGTTCGACACGATCGTGGAGTTCGCCGGAGAATTACCCTCGCCGCACTGTGAGATCTTCGTTGGTCACCTCGGCGGGCAGGTCGCACGGGTGGCAGCGGACGCGACCGCATTTGGCAATCGCGACGCTCATTTCGTGATGAACGTCCATGGCCGCTGGAACTCGCCTGCCGAAGACAAGGCCGGCATCGCCTGGGCGCGGGCGGTTTATCGGGGCACCCTCCCGTTCGCAACCGGAGGAGCCTACTCGAACTTTCTCACCGCCGAGGAAACCGACCGGGTGAAGTCGGCCTTCGGTGAGAACTACGCGCGCCTCACCAAGGTCAAGAAGACTTACGATCCCGGCAATTTCTTTAGGCTGAATCAAAACATCCGACCTGAATGAACCTCCGTATCCAAGCCAGGCAGAACCCCCACCCTAAAGAGTCTGCAAGTCAACCAAACCACTTGGCACGCGCTTGAGAGTTGCAGTGCGCGCTGCACAACGAAAGCAACTCAAATGAAAGGTTAGATAACTATGCCATTAGTAAATAATAGTCCCATGAACAACATGATTACTGTCGTTACCCGCTTCCAGCTACCTGCCGGCGTTACCGCCGATCAGATTCGCTCTGCGTTTGACGAGGTCGCACCAAGATTCCGTAACGTGCCCGGTTTAGTCCGGAAGCAATTCTTACATTCGAAGGACTGCCGGACTGCGGGCGGAGTCTATTTGTGGTACGATGAAGGTGCCGCCCGTGCGTTCATGAACGAGCACGTCGCACCGTTGGTTCGCGAGAAGTTTCACGTCGATCCAAGCATCGAATTCTACGATTCGACTGTGATCGTGGAGAATTGAATACAAAGGCGCTCGCCGCTGGCAAGCCAGAAAGCCGACGCGAGCCCGTGCTCCAGCGAGCCCGGCCATAACCGCGTGATTTCAATTCACGCATGTAATGAGCCGGGTTGTTGGGCTACGGTCGTACAATTACAAGTGATACATACAAGTGGCAGTCCTCAGTGAGGACTGCCACTTGAGAGACCGTGCCCTTCCGGCGACTCCACCGCGTGACCACGGCGTATACCCGATGTGCATCATCAAATCGCTTTTGTTTGGCGGCAGGTGCAAATCAGGTATTGCGTCACTGTTGTTCTTAGCACGCCTGGCCCGGCCCATTCCCGCTTATAGTGTACGCCAAACGTGGTGCACGTGGGCTCTGCGGCAATTCTCACAAGCAATCCAGCGGGCTCTTTGCGCCGGACCCGCTCTAGCGGAGAACGTGGGTGTAAATCGCCGTGGTCGAGACATCGTTCTGGCCGGCAGCCTTTGCTTTCTCGGGGACGCCCGGCGACGGCCAAAAACGAGTCCTCACTGACGCTTGCACTTGCACGTTTGCTCTTGTTCTTTCTTTCGCAACCCGACTTCGCTTAAAGTCGCTTCATGCACACGACCATTTCTCGCCGCGAGATGTTGCGCGTCAGCGCAGGGCTATTGGCAGCGGGAGTAGTTTCTCCGTTGCAGTCCGCCGCCGAGGCTGAGTCGCGCAAATGTGTTTATCTGCCCTCCTTGCACGACCGGGCCCAACTCGCGATTCAGTGCCTGACCACACATGGGGACGCCGCGCGCGGCTATGTGCCCTATTTCTACACGCGAATGAGTGGGAGTCCCCCGGCCATGTTCCTGGCGATTTGGTCCTATGGCGATGGTATGGGCCGAAGCCTGGACGCCCTGGCGCTCTTGCGCCACATGACTGGCGGAAGCCTGGACCAACCGGCCGACCGGGAGATGCGCGCAGCGCTCATCGGTCTCCTGGGGGAGGATGGCCTCTCGTGGTGTCCAGCCGAACCGTGGCTGATGCCGACGCCGCATACCCGGCCTTCCTGGCTCCAGCAAGGCTCCTTGCTTGCTTTCACCACGCTCTTCCAGTTGACCGGCGAGCCAGAATACAAGCATTACGTTGAACGAATAATCCGGGCTTTGGACGAGCGTTTGGTCCGCAAGCCGGGCTTGCCGGCGTTGTTTCCCGGCGATACGTATACCCATCTCGACGGCTGGGGTCCGGCCTCCAACGATCCCACCGAACCATTCTTGCTTTATTGCGCCTCGGTGACCATGCCGCTGCTGCGCTATTACCGGCTGACGGGCTATGAGCCAGCCTTCCGCCTGGCGTCCGAGTTAACCGACGGCGCGGTGCAGGCTTTCGGCGGTGGCGACAAATTCTTCGAACTGGGCCACTTCCATTGCGAGAGCCGGATTATGATTTCGCTCTTGCAGCGCGGCATTATCAAGAACCAGGCCGCTGATCTTGAGCTAGGCGAGAAGCTTTACAAGAAGGCCCGCGCCTTGGGCACCCAGTCGGGCTGGTTCCCCGAACAGGTCAATAACCCGGCATACAATCGGTCCAACCTGTCGGAAACCTGTTCGCTGGCGGATATGCTGGAAGGGGCCATTCTGCTGGCGCGCCACCGGGATGCTTCTTATTGGCACGACGTCGAGCGATACGTGCGCAATCATTTGCTGGCCCATCAGATTGTCGATGTCGGATGGGTCAAGGAGATGACTCCTACCCCGTTGGATAAGCATCCCTTGCGTTTCTCTGGCGACGATCAGCCCTTCACCGAAGGCGCTGTGCGCGGGGACAAAGTAATGCCGAGCCTGATTGGCGGTTTCGCGGGCTGGGGCGGAGTGACGGCCATGTCGGATGATTCGACCTTCTCCAATTCCAACCAGCACTGCTGCAATGCCGCCGGCGCGCGAGCGCTTTACGACGCCTGGCACTATGCGGTGACGGAAGCAGCAGGCAAGGTCAGCATCAACCTTCATGTTCATCGCAACCATGCCGCCGTGGAAGTTGTGGCCGAGGAATTCGTAAGCCCCGACCAGATCGGGGTGCTCCATATCAAAGTAAAGCAGGAGCGGCAGCTCCGGCTGCGGATTCCAGAATTCCTGTCCGCGAAAGAAATGCAGGTCAAAGTAAACGGCCAATCAGCCGTTGCTCGCGAATCAGGCGGGTTCCTGGACCTTGGCAGCGTCCGCTCCGGGGACCGGGTGGAAACGACTTACCCGATGAAAGCGCGGACCACGAAGGAGCGGATAGCCCCGGGGGTGTTTAGCTTCAAATGGCGCGGCGCCACCGTGGTGAGCGCGTCACCCCGGCAGAAGATCCGGCAGTTGTTCACCGACGATCGCTTCCTGTCCGCACCTCCTCTGATCGGTCCAACCCCGAGCAAGGAATTCGAGTCTTTGTAGCCTGTGGAACGCTTGCAAATGCCGAGCCATTTTATAATGTTCAATCCCAGCATACCCTGCTAAGTCCAATTTATGACGTTTGGCGCTTTAATCGCGCTGGCCTCGGCCATTTGGCTGCTGAGCTGCGCCGCATCTGTGCTGGCAGTGTATTGGAACATGGTGGCACCGGCGCGACGGTTACTGGCCGCGTTCATTTCGTCCTGCGTGGCGCTCCTGATCGGCTATGGGGGATTGAGGCGGATTCAATTCAACGCCTCCAAGACAGTCAACGGACACGTCGAATGGAGCATTAACTCCCGCTGGTTTTTCATTGGGGCCTTAGTCTTGGGCGGCGTTTCCCTCGCCTTGACTCTCTGGAACTGGCGGAAGGCCAGGCGTCACCTTCGACCCTTGGCAAGCGTTGCCGTGCTAAGCGTCTTCACCAGCCTGGCCTCGGGAGCAGAAGGCACAGACTCCACTACCAGCCGGGCCGGCGTTGGCGCGCCGATGGCAGGGCGCCCGGCCGGTCTAGCCTGGCGAAAGGAAGCCGGGGCGGTTGCCTTGGTCGGCGGCAACCAGGCAGTCTGGCAGTTCAATTACCAGAGTGGCCAGGACAGGTTGTTCTTCCATCCGGTAGCTCTGGCCGGCGGCCCGGTCCTCACGTGGGATCGGCCCAAAGATCACCCTTGGCACCGTGCCTTGTGGTTCAGTTGGAAGTTCATCAACGGTGTCAATTACTGGGAACCCAACGCCCCGAGCGGCACCTTGGACGGACGGACGGAGTGGAGCAACGTGCAAACAGAACTCCGGCCGGACTTCTCTGCCCGCCTTTCCATGGAGATTACCTACCGTCCGGCCGACAGCCCGCCGGTCCTCAAGGAACACCGTGTCATCGCGATTGCTGCACCCGCCCAGGAGGGGAGTTACTCCATGGACTGGCAGATGACTTTTACGGCGCTGGATAAAACTGTCGTCCTCGACCGCACACCGCTTCCCGGTGAGCCGGAGGGAAAGCCCTGGGGTGGCTACGCCGGGTTGTCCGTGCGGTTGGCGGAGAACCTGCGCGAACGTCAGGCCACCAGCGCCGAGGGCCAGATCCGGTTCGCGGAGGACACCTATCGCGTTCGATCCTCAGCCATAGATTACGCAGGATCCTTCGACGGGCGCCAGGCGGGCGTCGCCATCCTTGATCATCTACAAAACATTCCGTCACCGACACCCTGGTATCTGATCCGCACCCCGGAAATGAGCTACTTCAGCCCGGCGGTGATCCAGGAGGGCCCGCGGCGCTTGAAACCCTCGGAGAGCTTTACGCTGCGCTACCGCGTGATCATCCATCCTGGCCTCTGGAACGTAGAGAAACTCAAGGACGCCCTCGCGAGCTATGCGGCCGCCAGGTAGGGACGCGGCGCCCGAGGTCATCTGGACTTATCTCGGCAGCACAGCCATCCTAAGCGGGCATAAATCTGAAATCCGAAACCCGAAGCTCGAAACAAATCCAAATAAGGAAAGCGGAAATGGCCAAAACCACTCCCGCCTGGGAGGTTTTGCTCATTGGACCATTGGGAATTGGGATTTATTTCGGGCTTCGGATTTCGGATTTGGGAGACTTGCTCCGGGTGGTGCGGGTGTTCAGAGCGCTCGAGCCCTCTTCCTCGTCGCTTTGCGGATTGCTTTGGGCGCGCCCGCTCCTAGACTTACCCCAACTAGAGCACAACGCCATGAACGCAATTGTCTCGCCCCCATCGATCCCGTCATCCAACCCGGCTTCCCCCGCACTCCCACGACGCCAATTCCTCGCCACCACGGCATTGGCCACTTCGTTTTCCATCGTCGCCCCGGCGGCCGTTTTCGGTGCTGCCGCCAACTCGAAAGTAACCGTCGGTCTCATCGGTGCTGGTGGGCGTGGCTCGTGGATCGCCGACTATCTGGCCAAACAAGGTGGGTTTGAAATACTCGCCATCGCTGACTATTTCCAACCGGTGGCAGAGAGCGCCGGCACCCGCTTCAGCGTGGCCAAGGAACGTCTCTTCTCCGGTCTAGACGCTTACAAGCTTCTCCTGGCGGTCAAACCGGATGCCGTGTTCCTGGAGACTCCGCCCTACTTCTTCCCCATTCACGCCGCAGCCGCCGTCGAAGCCGGGTGCCATGTCTATATGGCCAAGCCGGTGGCCGTGGATGTCCCGGGCTGCCTCCGGATCCTCGAAGCCGGCCGGGCCGCAACTCGGAAGAACCAGGTGTTCCCGGTGCATAGGCAAACCCGCGCCGACTGCTGACATATCGAGGGCTTGAAGAAGGTCCACGACGGAATGCTCGGCAAGGTCGGCTTGATTCAAAGCTTCTACCATGACGACGGTTTCCCGGATCCGGCCCAAGAAAAGACCATCGAACCGCTGCTGCACGGGTTGACCTGGTGCAACGACAACGCCCTGGGCGGCGCTTACGTGGTCAACTGCGACATCCACGCCATTGACGTGGGCCTGTGGATCGCTAATGAGCTACCCGAATGCGCGGTGGGCTATTCATTGCGCAACCGGCTCAACCCCGTCCATGACTCGCACGATACCTACGCCATCACGTTCCATTTCAAGAGCGGCACGGTCTGGAGCCATTACGGCGAGCATGTGCGCAACAACAAGAGCGACATCGGCTGCATCGCCTATGGGCAAACGGCCTTCATCGAATGCCACTACTCGGGCAAGGTGTTCATCCGCGGGATCGAGGAAGTCTGGGAGGGCGGCGAGACCCCCGCGCTCTACGCAGACGGCATGCAGCGCAACGTGCAGACCTTCCACCGCAGCATCAACGAAGGCATCCATACCAATCCGACGCTCGATCCGTCCGTCAACTCAACTTTGGCCTCCCTGCTCGCGCGCGAAGCCGCCCTGCGCCAGAGCAGGCTCACCTGGGCTGCATTTCTTCAAGACAAAGCGCGCCTGGAGCCAGACCTGACAGGACTGAAGGTTTAGCCATCTATTCGGTTCCTGAATATGAAGGCTGGCAGTTCAGGTGAGCCCCACCCAACTGAGTGAAGGTCTTGTTGTCGGCCCCGATTCGACTGGTGACAATATGAAAGGTCATCGAGCCATAAAGCAAATTGCCGGGGTCGTTCACGAAGTTGACGTAATTGAAGTCGTAGGGAATCTGTTTGGGATTACGCTCGATATTGATCGCCTGGATCTTCAAGAACGCCCTTCCTGGCGGATGGCCCAGCAAAGGTTTTGACACGGAACTGAGCTGATGCCGGCAGTTCTGTGCGGTCAGTAACCCGAGGCAAATGATGTGCGAGCCGCCGGAGAAAACAAACGCATGCGCACACGTCGCAGCATAGATGGCATCACCATTGCCGTGCTCCCCGAAGATGTAGCCGTATTTGAACCCATACACCCCGAGATTCGCGAAGTAGCTCAGCTCGCAATTTACCTTCGGGAAGATGATGCCGGCCACATCACAGGGTGGCTCCACCAGCTTTGGGAGCGGCAGATCCACGTCCACGTTCACGTTCGCCAGGATAATCGAGCGGGCACACTGGGCATTGATTCCTGACAGGGTCGGGTAACCTTTACCCCTTTCCGCATGGGCGCGGAAGGTCAGGTTCTTGAGTTCAGTCTGGCCCGAACCAAATCCGAAGTGCGTGTCCTGGGGGACGCTGAATCCCAGGATCGCTGTGGGATTGCCGTCCGGATGAGGATTTGTGTAGGTGCTGTAAAGCACGCTTCCTGCGAACGGAGCAGCCATCTCCATGACCAGCTTGACTTTCTCCGGGTCTGTCTGGTGGACGGCATATTGTCCCACGGTGCTCAGCGGCACACATTCGCCGACCAGGGAGATGCCGCCTTGGTTGTTGTGTTCCTCCGGGTTCGCAATCCCAGTGCCGTCCTCTTTCAGTTTGGCAAACTCACGAGAGGGAATATAGATCTGGCTATTGGGATTATTGCCACGGATGTCATGGGTTACCGGCGGCTTGCCCAGCGCATAAACACCGCGAGGGAAGAAGACGATCCCTCCGCCCCGTGCAAACACCGTATTAATCGCCTTTTGGATGGCATCGGTATCATCGGTCACACCATCCGCCTTGGCGCCAAACTGCTGGGGCGTGACGATATGCTGCGCTGGCACATCTGGCACAGCCTCCGCCCTCGTCCCCATTGCCCCCCAAGCCAACAACACTAACACGCTCCCCAAAATAGCCACCTTGTAGTAAGCCAGTGGTGATTTGCTTTGCTTCATCATCTTCAGATTCATGTTTAGTCCTGTTCGCGTGTTCAAGTCGTTCACTTCCAGTTGCCCGCAATCCACGTTTTCACACCCGAAGTGCGCATCGAGCCATCCCGGCGAAGCAGCGCCGCTCAAAACTTCTTATCGGTTCTTCGGTGGGGAAAGGTGCGTGGTCCAGAGCGGAATTCCGAGCAGGCGGACGCGCGACTTCGCGCCGGAATGATCGGTCGCTTCCTGGCGGGAGAGACCCGTGCCGAGAATATGAACCGAAGACTGCCCCGGACCCGTTGTGCGGCGGAGAAGCAGGCCGAAAGGAAGCACTTGAACCGAATGGCCAGCCTCACCATCCGTCGTGGCGCTTACGCCTAAACCCCAGAGAACACTCGTGCGCGTGATAGTGGTCTCCGGCGATTGCGGCAGCCGGGCTGAACAATGGCTGGCGAGCACACCCCAAGGGAGCCAGGTCGTCTTCGTGAATCCTCGGCGAGCCTCGGATTCGTGCCGGGCAAGCAAACCGCCCCCCAGCTCCCATTTATGG
>Ga0073936_10003486_pt1 | contig 22520 bp, 21 predicted proteins | sample AliMusrvi5mmetaG_FD_87041 | JGI IMG/M metagenome (GOLD analysis project Ga0073936, IMG submission 87041) | Freshwater lake bacterial and archeal communities from Alinen Mustajarvi, Finland, to study Microbial Dark Matter (Phase II) - Alinen... | ecosystem: Environmental > Aquatic > Freshwater >... | reverse complement strand
GCATTATTTAACAGCCCGATCACGAAGAGTTTGCGCCAGGTCGCCCTGTCATGCGGGATCGGTTTCTTGAAGGAACCTGGGGCAATCAACCGGCGCAACAGCACAAAGAGCCACAGCAAGGAAGCGCCAAATGCCAGCCGCATCGTGGCTACAAGAATTGGCGACATGCCGCCATTCAAGCCGACCTTGATAAAAAGGAACGATGCGCCCCAGATCAGGGCCAGGACGAGTATTCCGACGATGTCCATAGGCGCGCCATTATCCCACCGATCTCGCCGCGCACAGTGCGCCACGCGCCGCTTTCGTGCAGGAATAACAATACAGCCCGCGTGAATAACGCGGGCTGTTGATCGGACGGATAGCTGAAGTTACTTGACGACGATTGCGGTGACCATGCCAAACATGCCATGCGCAGACTCGGCATGGTTGAGGATGTGGCAATGGAACGCCCAGACGCCGGCAGTATGCGCAGTGACGATGACATCCCAGCGCTGACCCGGCGCAATGTTGAGTGTGTCGCAGTAATACGGGTTCGGCAGGTTCCAGCCGTCCGCCGCAAACACCAACTGCTCCAGCCCGTGCAGGTGCATCGGGTGAATCATCAACCCTTCGTTCATATAACGGATGCGAATCTTCTCGCCCAGCTTGGCAATGATTGGCTGGGTGTATGGGAAGCCCTTCCCGTTTAGTGTGAAGCCGCCGACGCCGTCGTTCAAGATCAACGTGTATTCGCTGTCGTACGCCGGGTCTTTCGACTTGTCTTTGCGATCAACGATGAAGGCGCCCAGCAAACCGCGCGTGACCTGCTCAGCCGCGTTGTGGTGCGAGTGATACATGCTGGAACCGACATTCTTGGCCGTGAACTCATAGGTGAACGATTCGCCGGGTTTGATCGGCGGTTGGGTAATGAATGGCACGCCATCCATGTTATTTGGCACGGCCTGACCATGGAAGTGCACCGCGGTGCTCTGTGCCTTCATGTCGTTCTTAACGATAACGCGCACTTTATCGCCTTCGGTCACACGAATCTCCGGGCCGGGGACTGTGCCGTTATATGCCATCGCGTCCGCCATCGCGCCACCGCCCGCATCCCACTTGATCTCGGAGCAAGTGATGTTGAACTCCTTCACGCCATCGACATTCTTGGGGTCGAGTTTGTTGCCATAAAACTTAGCATCCTTGCCAATGTTATCGAGATACTTCTTGACGCCGGCTTCGTGCATTGCGTCCATGTCCACGGGGGTAGCCGTAACTTCAGGCGTTGCCGCCGCGGCACTGTGGTCATCATGGGCAGGGGTCGGAGACGGGGCCACGGGGGCTGCGACTGCGCAGGCTGCTGCGCCTAAACCAATACCAGCAATACCAGCCAACTTTATAAACTCACGACGAGACTTCAACTTGACATCCATTTTCTACTCCTCACTACTCGACAAACATAACATACACACGCAACAAATCCCTTGCAAGCCAACTAAAATACACACTGATCTCAGCCAATCACAAAGGCAGGCGTGAGTTTAGCGTCTTTCGTCAATACATCAACTGACGGATGTCACAACTAACAGCATGATAAACTTCCTGATATGGATGAACTTCTCCATATCATCCGCTCCTGGTCGGCGCGCGCCCGCTGGCGGAGCAGTCTGTACTGGGCATTCTTCGGACTGGCCGGCGGTTTGGCCCTTGCATTGATATGCGCCATTCTTGCGCGCATTTTCCCGATTTTCGATACAACCACCCTGATTGCCCTGGCTGTGACAAGCGCAGTTAGCGGCGGCGCAATCGCGATTGCATGGCCGTGGATCCGCGCGAGCCGCTACACCCCGGCGACGTGGGCGCGACGGTTCGACGCCCAATTTCACTTAAAGGAACGGCTCTCGACTGCGGTTGAATTGCGCGAGGGAATCGTCAGCACCAGGAACGAACACATGCGCACCGACCAGCATGACGATGCGATCGCTGCAGCCAGCAATGTAAACATCCGGCGGTTGCTGCCGTTTCGTATTTCGCCCCGCTTCATTCTTGCGTCGCTTGTGATCGCTGTGGCGCTCGTGATCACCATCGCATTGCCAAATCCGCAACAACAGGTGCTGGCCAATCGCGCCCAAATGCAGCAGGTCGAGCAGGAACAGTTGCAGCAACTTGAGGAAGCTAAAAAACAAGTTGAGCAGTCCAAAGCGCTGACGGATGATCAGAAGAAACAAATCGTCCAGGCGCTCAATGATGCCGAGCAGGCATTAAGCGACCCCAATAGCACCCCCGAGAAGGCGTTGGCAGCCATCAACGATGCTCAAGCCAAACTGGATGCAGTGCGCGACCAGACCTTTGCGGACAAACGCGATGATCTGCAACGCGCTGGTCAATCGCTGTCCCCCGATGAATTAACCAATCCGCTGGCAAACGCGCTTGAGAACGGCAATTTCCAGAAAGCCGCGGACCAGATGAGCAATCTGACGCAACACAACGGCAAGCCTCTCACCGCCGAAGAACGGCAACGGGTCGCCAACCAACTGGATCAAATGGCGCGGAATATCCAGAACACAAACCAGCCCACGGCGCAACAACTCCGCGATGCCGCGCAGAGCCTGCGTGATCAGCAGGATAAAGCAGCGCAGGCAGCATTGAACCAGGTTGCACAGACGCTCAACCAGGTGGCACAAAAACAGGCTGTGGAACAGCAACTGAGCGAGACTCAGGCTGGTATCGAAGATGCGCGCCGCGCAATCAGCGAAGCCGCGCAAAAGGCAGCAGCATCCACTCAAGGGACGCAACAGTCCCAGAGCAGTCAGACTGCGGCGCAGGGACAAAAGGCGTCGAGCAACCCGCAAGGCAATCCCAGTCAGAATGCCGGCGCTGCGGCAGAGGAACAGACCGCAGCAGACAGACAAGCTGGCGCGGCCTCTGGCAGTTCAGGCCAGTTGAGCAACGCACCGAGCGGCGCTTCAAATGGCCAAGGGGACAACGCACACCACGAGGATACCGGGACAGATAACAGCGTCATGGTAGCAGGTCGTGTCAGTGGCCCTGGCCAGAACGTAGTGCTACCTGATGACAAAGGCAAAACCGTTGCTAATCCAAATGCAAATGCAAACCCAGGGGTGAGTAATCAATCCTCTGTGCCCTACCAGCAAGTCTATACAGAGTACGCCAAAACGGCTGATGACGCCATCCAGAACGGGTCGGTGCCATCGAACCTGCGTGACTTTGTGCGCGACTACTTCAGCTCGCTCAATCCGCGCCTGCGCAAATAGCACAGCCCGCCCCCAGAGGCCTCATAGACCGGTTTGTGTTGCGATGAAAGCATCCACCTCCGCGCGTGTCGGGAATGACGCTTGAGCCCCTATCCGGGTTACAGACAGCGCGGCTACGGCGTTGGCGCGCCTCAATGCATCATGTAACGGCATCCCCTCGCTGAGATAGACAGCCAGCCCGCCAATGAACGCATCGCCTGCCCCTGTCGGGTCAACCGCTTTGACCACGAACGCGGGCGCGCGCAGCACCGCATGAGGGTCAACGTAAAGAACGCCGCGCTCACCCAGAGTCACGACAACAGACTGCATCCCATGCTTGAGAAGCTGGCGCGCGGCCGTTTCCGCCTGTGCCTGCGTGTTCACCGGAAGCCCAGTGAGAATTTCTATCTCGGTCTCATTCGGCGCACAAATGTCTGTAAGCGCAAGCAACTCGGACGGAAGCTCAGCCGCCGGCGCCGGGTTCAAGATCGTGCGGACGCCGGCGGCTTTGGCAATGCGAAACGCCGCAAGCGTTGTCTCGATGGGCACTTCCAATTGACAGACCACTGTATTGGCAGAAGCGATTGATTCACTTGCCATCTCGACATCACGCGGCGAGAGCGCGCCATTCGCTCCGGCGACAACCACGATGACGTTATTCGCCTCGTCGTCAACCAGGATGGGCGCCACGCCGGACGATTCCAACGCGTCCACTGTAACATGCGCCGTATTGATGCCGTAAGATTCGAAATTGCGGAGCATCCCCTCGCCAAAAACATCTCTGCCCACGCGCGCGACCATCGTGACTTCAGCCCCCAGCCTGGCTGCCATCACCGCCTGGTTCGCGCCCTTCCCTCCGTAGACCAGATGAAACGACCTGCCATGCAGAGTCTCACCCAGCCTGGGCAGCCGCGGCACGCGGGCTATCAGGTCCATATTGGCGCTTCCAACGACGCATATTCTCGGAGTGATTGATGTGACTGATGTGATTGTCATGTGCGCACACTTTTAGTCAAATAATTCTGGTTCCAGAATATAGCACCGAATATTGATCATACAAATCAGCAAAACACTCTCCCGAAAAACCGCGCTCACTATTAGAAATTCTGCTAAACTATAGACTGAGAGTCAATGACTTTCTTGTGCTTTTCGAAGCACTGGAAGAGAATTACATCATAGTTCAGGAGATCACAATGGAACTTATCAAAGTCTCAGCGAACTCTCGTTCTACCGCAGTGGCAGGCGCCATTGCCGGTGTTGTGCGTGAACACGGTCGGGCTGAAGTGCAGGCCATCGGAGCAGGCGCCGTCAACCAGGCCGTCAAGGCGGCTGCCATTGCGCGCGGGTATCTGCTGCTTGACGGGATCAATGTCGTGTTCATTCCTTCTTTCGGCGAGGTGGATATCGACGGTTCTGAAAGAACAACTGTCAAGTTAACCGTCGAACCGCGCTAGGCCGAGCGACTCTGCGGGATACACTCTTTCACTTTAAGCCACGGATAACGACAAGCCGATTTCATAATTGATATCGGCTTGCGCTCAACAAGGCGATTTCGATCGCGTGATTGATCGCTGTCGTTTTCTGCTCATACACCACCGTTTCAGCTTCAGTTCGCTGAGCAATCACTCCGCACACACAACCCGCCGCAAAACCGTATACGCTTCCCATCTTAAATAGCGTGCCAGATTCCATTTCGTAATTCAGGATGTTCATGCGGCGATATTCCTCGGTAATACCCTGCAGGCGCCGCATCAGATTAGGATTGGCTGACGATTCGCGACGCTCCCGTCCCTCATAAAACGTGTCCACGGACGCCGTGATGCCCATGTGATAGGGCACTCCCAGTTCGCGCGCGGCGTTAATAAGGTCTACTGTCAGGAGCGGATCAGCTACGGCCGGGTATTCGACTGGCGCGATATCGTTCGCGGCGCCTTGCCGGCACAACGCCGCATGCGAGATCACCACGCTACCCGCCTTGATATAGTCCTGGATCGATCCAGTCGTCCCGATACGGATGATGACTTTTATGCCGACCTGGACCAGCTCATTGACGACAATGCTCAATGACGGCGCGCCCATCCCGCTGGTCGCCGATAGTATGGGCCGGCCATTGGGCAACACTCCCATGTAGCTGTTAAGGCCGCGATTCTCTGAAAGTGTCTTCATCTCGCGCAGGAATGTGTGCGCAATCATGCTCGCCCGATTCGGGTCCCCCGATAGAAGCGCGATATCCGGCGGGGTTGCGCCCAGGTCGGCGCGTCCAAAACCGATATGATAGAAGCGATCGTTTGTTGTCATAGCGTTATACCCTGAAATCAAGTGCGTCAATAGACACCAATAGACATCAATAGACATCAATAGACAAACGGGATCAACTTGTGCACCCGCGCGCGATAGGCCGGATACTCGGGGTATTTTTCCACCAGCCATACTTCTTCACGCCGCGACTTTTGATCGAAGAAAAGCAGAATTGCAGCAGCCAGTAATAGGCCAATCCAATTGCTGAAGAAGAATGCGACTCCGAACATGCCGATGATAATGCCGGAATAGATCGGGTGCCGGACGACGGCATAAGCGCCACTCTGCACCAGATGTCCATTGTCCAATGGACGAGGCACTGCCGTAAGGTTGCTGCCGAGCCTGAATACTCCACTAGCGAGCAGCGCCCCACCCGCAATGACGCAGACGACTGCGAGAACACTAAGGATCAGTCGTAGCGCACCGGCTGACGACAGACTGTCGCGAAAAATGATGTCCACTGCAAATGCCGCGAAAATAAGGATGATCTGCGCAATGACCCACCACTCGCCCTTTGCCCCGAATTTCTCAGTCGCCATACTGGTAATTTTCTCCCTGCATATTAGTCATAACCGAGCCACCCCAACTATAATGCGGTTCTAGCAAAGCTCTCATACTACTCATATCAGGTGCTCTACCATAATATGTAGTTGCAGGCCTCGATTGTGCAAGAAGATCAACCATCGAATAGGCATCAAGCAACATGGAGAAATGTAAAAATGTTCTTCGATCCGCGTTATTTTATATTTGCGTTACCTGGACTATTGCTGGCGCTTCTGGCGCAGTGGCACGTGCGCAGCACTTTCAGCAAGTACGCGCAGGTTCCAACTGCGAACCGCGTAAGCGGCCTGCAGGCGGCGAATATTCTGATGCGCAACAACGGGCTCACCAATATCGGCGTGAAGGGCATTCCAGGCCAGTTGACCGACCATTATGACCCGCGCGAAAAGGCGATCAGTCTATCGGATAGTTCGGCGCAAAACTCAATCGCCTCTGTGGCCGTTGTGGCGCATGAGCTTGGGCATGCCCAACAAGACGCTGAAGGGTATGTGCCTCTCAAGCTGCGCGGCGCGATTGTGCCGGCTGTGCAGATTGGCGGCTGGGTTGGCCCAATCCTCTTCTTCGCCGGTTTCCTGCTGGGCATCACCCAGCTTGCGTGGCTCGGCGTCATCGCCTTCGGTTTGACCACGATCTTTGCGCTGGTGACGTTGCCTGTCGAGTTCGACGCGAGCAATCGCGCGATGCGCATGCTGCAAAGCAGCGGGGTGCTCGTGGGCGACGAACTGAGCGGCGCGCGCAGTGTGCTGACTGCGGCAGCGCTGACCTATGTGGCCGCAGCACTGCAATCAATCCTTACCATGCTGTACTACATTACGCTGCTGAGCGGCGGGTCGCGGCGTCGTAACTGATAACCGTAACTTGTGGCATGACATCGACATCGACCGCACACTAACTGTTTTGCTATAATCAACGTGGCAGGCTGTATGAACGAACAAACAAAAGCTGCATCGTCAGCACAAACACCTTCACAACCGGTGACAACAGGTGCTGTAACCGGTCCGGCATTACCAGAGCCGACTAAAACAAACTACAAGCTGTTGTTTGGAATAATAGGCGGCGTAGTTTTGTTCATCGCGCTTATTACCCTCCTCGTCATTCTGGCGTTCAATTATCCGGCAGGCACCGCCGTCGTCAGGGACATCTTCATCATCGCATTGGCGCTCACCAGTGTTTTGATCGGCATGTTGATGCTGGTGTTGATTTTCCAGTTGCAATCGCTGATCATGCTCTTGCGCAATGAGATTAAACCGATGCTGACGAACGTCAACGAAACTGTGAACACCGTGCGCGGCACAGCAGTTTTTGTCAGCAATAACCTGGTTCGTCCCACGATCAACTTTGCCAGCTTTATCGCCGGCTTACAGGGCGTGCAGCAAGCGATCGCGGGAAGGGCCAACACAACCAGCAAACGACCAAAGACGCCTGGCGCGGGCGCGTCCGGCAGTCAAACAGGGAAACAACCGTAAACAGCTTAGCAATAAGCGGCATATCTAAAGGAGAATTTAAATGGCACAGCAAGATACCGGTGTTGAAATTGGTGCGTTCTTTGCAGGCGTCTTAATAGGCGGTCTGGTAGGTGCGGCGGTTGCCCTCCTGCTCGCGCCGCAGTCTGGTGAAGAGACTCGCAAACAACTAACCAAAACCAGTGAAGAGTTTCGAGATCGGGCACAGGATGTAATGGAAGACGCCCGTGAACGCGCCGAGGCGACCATCGCCGACTCGCGCCGTCGCGCGGAGCGCATCATTGAGGAGGCGCGTAACCGCGCACAGGCGATCACCGAAGAAGCTCGCGAGCGCATTGAGAAGGCCTCCGAAGAGGCCCGCGCCAAAGGCGATAAGTCAAGCGATAAACCCGCGGATGCGCCGGCGCCGGCAGAGGCGTAATCATCCGGTTCCGTCAGTATGCGAATCCGCCATGCCGCGTGAACGGCATGGCGGTGTTTCTATAACCTGGTTGAAACTGGCGCTCTGCGCTCCACGCCCTTAATGTAACAGGGGCGTCACCGTGGCGGCGATCACAATCAGGATTATGGCGACGATCAACAACAGCATAAGGACGATTGCCGCAGGCACCACGATCTTGAATAACATGCCCGTGGGGATGCGCGCCACTGGCGCTCTGCGTGTTTTAGGTGTTGCCGGAATTGCCGCGTTCTGAGGCGATTTTGCGGTCTTTTCACCACGGATCACTCCCCCACCCAACAGAGTCATCGTCATTCCCAGGGCGCCCATCACGGCTGCTGGCACGCCAATGCCATTTCGCATGGCGTCGGTGCTGATGAACGGCAGCACAACCGCACAGGCCGACAGCACCATCCCGCTCGCAACCGCCACGGTCGCCATACTCGACGCGACAGATTCCGACTTGTGCTCTGTAGCTTGTGTCGCAGATGGGGTCCGGCTGGGCTCATCCTCCTCCGTGCCTGTCCACAGTGCTCGTCCAAACAGCATTACCATCAGTGCGCCCGAGATTGCTACAGGTGAGAAACCCACCAGCATCAGGAAGCGCGCGTCCGGGTTGTCGCTGCCCTCACTCAATACGAACGGCGCGATCATCCCGGCGATCCCAAAGAAAAGGCCGAAGATAAGCCCCGCCAACTTACGACTGCGGCTGTTCTTCTCCTGTTGCTTAAGCAGCATCGCCCGCGCGCCTTCTCTGCCCCGTATCTCCGTTCGAACAGGAACGCGTGTCTGGGGTGAAGGCGCCGCGGCTGCGGCCGCGGCTTTAATCCGGTTTGAATCCACCGCCGTGTAGAGCATCAGCGCGCCGGCAAGACCAAACAACACTGTGATGATAAGCACTTCACTGCGCTGTTCCACCGGACTGACCAGAGGAGCTGCGACAGCCAGGACAAGCATAATAATGCCAACGCTGCCGCTCACTACGGCGTGCCGCCGCGTCAACCAGTGCGGGGCTCTGGTTGATCGATCTGTTCGCGGCGCGCGGTCATCCTGTCCTTCGGGTGCTGGTGCGGATGTCATATCGATATTATCCCAGCAATCCATGACATCACGACATCAGTCGCCTCCGCCAAGCGTGATAAACTCGTGATGTGTTGTATCTCTTGCTAATCGCCTTAATGGCGTTGCCGTTAGCCGGCACAGCACTCGCATTGATCGCTGAACAAGTCAAACCGGTTCGCGGCCTGGCAGAGCCCTTATACCTCGTTCCAGTGGCGGCTGCATTGCTGCTGGGATTGGCTTTGCGACCTGCGCAAATCGAGTTGATCTTCGGCGACTGGTCGCCCGTATCGTTCACCGGCACTCCTTTGATCCTTGCCGCCAACCCCGGCGGGATATCCATCCTGATTGCCATCGTAGCAGTGATGCTGCTGTCGCCCTTCACTGCTCGGAGTGCCGTTGGTGTTGGCGGGAGCGCCAACGAAAATCGCGCGCGTCCGCTCATCGCCGGGGCGTTGTTCATAGCGCTGTGCATCACGGTGCTCGCTTACGATATGGTAACGCTGCTGATTGGGATCAGCCTTGTGGATATGGCAGTCGCCCTGAACGGCCTTGTTCAGTCTCGCCACGCCGGTCGAGTTCTGCGCGATGCCTTCTTTCACGCTGCATCCATCGGTTTGCTGGTGATTGCGATCGCGTTATACAACGTCACAGGGAACAGCCTGTATCTACCACTGGCGCAGATTCCAGAGCGATTGATGCCTTTCTTCTCCACTGCGCTGGCTTTGCGGCTTTGCCTTACACCGCTGCGCGCTGCTTCTGACTTGGTGACTGCTCGGAGTGCCGTTGGTAACGACAACGACTGGGTTGACAAAGCGAGCCCGGCCGCGAGCTTGCTCCTGCTCTCCCGCCTGCCTCAATTAGGCGCGCCGGAGTTGCATGCCTGGTTCTTCGCCTTTGCCCTGCTTACAGCCATCTCTGCGCTGGCGCTTGGCGCGCTTACTGCTCGGAGTCCCTCTGGGACGGTGAATCGTTCCAGGTTGCAAACCAGCCTCAGCGTGGGCGGACTCGCGATTGCGGTGCTTTCGGCTGTCACATGGAACAGCGGCATCATCACCGCTTCAGCCATCGCCTGGATTCTGGGTGTATCGCTAGTTGAATTCAACACATCCTCTTTCGGGCCACAACTGCGGCGGGTCATTTTGATCCCACGTTTGGTTGGCCTGTTATGCATAGTTGGTCTGCCACTCACAGTTGGGTTTATCGGGCGTTCCGGCACAATCACCACATGGGCTGAACGCGGACTTGGCGGTGCAGCACTGATCGTCGGTTTTGCGCTGGCACAGGTGTTGCTCACAGTGTGTGCGCTACGGCTGCTGCGCTGGTCTGATACCCCGGCAACCCATCAAAGACCCATAACGGAAGTAATTCGCGCCATCATGCTGCTGGCGCCGGTTGTATTGATCGTGCTTTATGGCCTGTCCCCTAACCTCGCGGGCGCCCCCTCATTCAGCAGTCAGTTGAGTCACAACGGCCTGCTGGGATGGTTCCTATGGCTGATAACCACTATCGTGGGCGTCGCGGTATGGTTTACGGAAGGCGTATGGAGCAAGCTCATCGAGACCTCGCGCGAACGCATAAGCAGCGTCATCGGACTCGGCTGGTGGCAGGATATCATGACAGGCGCCATTGACCGGTTGTCAAAGCCCCTGCATGGCGTCATTACTTTCCTCGACAGCGACGGCGCGTTGCTGTGGGCAATTATCGTCATCTTAATCGTCGTGCTGGTATCACGACCGGGAGGGCCATAAGACTATGGTGAGTGACAAGCGGCTGGCAACCTTCAAGCCATTTGAGGGCGTACTCTGGCCTGCGCTGGCGCTGCTGGCGATAGCTATTATTACCGCCATCGTGCCAAAACAGGCCCTGCAAGCGTTAAACCTGGTGGGCTATGCCGTGTGCCATCGCATCCCCGATCGATCATTCTTCATCGCAAACACACAGCTACCGCTGTGCGCGCGCGACACCGGCATGTTCAGCGCTGCGTTGATCGGCATGCTGAGCTACGTCGTCCTGAGCCGCGAACGGTTTTCTCAGTTCCCACGCTGGCCTTACACGCTTGTCTTGATCGCCTTTTTCCTGGCGTGGGGCTTTGATGGTTTTAATTCCTATATGCTCCTGCTGCGTGGACAAGTGTTTATCTACATGCCGCAAAACTGGCTGCGCCTCGTGACGGGCGCATTCATGGGCGTGACGCTCAGCGCATTCGTCGTAGCGCTGTTCAACTCCGCCGTCTGGAAACCAGACCTTGTCAGCGACAAATCGAGTGTGCGTTCATGGCGCGACATCCTTCGGCTCGCGGCAATTGCCGTGAGTGTGATCATCATTGTGCTGTGGCAGCCGGACTTCCTGTATGGCCCCATCGCCTTCATCAGCACACTAGGCGTGGTCACATTACTCGTCGTCGTTAACGGCCTGCTGGTACTCCTGTTGATGCGACGCGAAGCCAAAATCGAGCAGTGGCGCCAGCTCATCCTGCCGTTTATCGCGGGGATTTTCTTTACGTTCACCGAGATCATGCTGATCGATATAGCGCGGGCTGCATTGACACGTCAATTTGGGCTGCCATATTGATTGCTTTGTGCTCCTGCATCCCCTGGCGGGGAAATCCTTTAGGACTGCTGACAGCTTTAACGGTCTGCGCCTCTCTTTTGTGCGCGTGCACACGCGCCGACACAGTCGCCCGCACACCACCCCCCTGTTCCGACGGCAGTTGCACTGCCGTCGCGTCCAACGGCATTATTGACGACTTCGAAGAGGCCAATACGTTGTGGCAGCCCGGCGTATCGCCGAGCTTTACTGACAGCAGCGCCACACACACCGCCAGTTCTACCCAGCACGCCACCCACGGCGCCCGCGCGTTGCAATTAGACTTTGATAAACGCGCGCAGCCCAAGGCCATCTTCATCCTCGATCGCGCGCTTGATTTGTCAACAGGTCAGAGCCTCGCGTTCGACCTGTTTAACCCGGATGGCGCGGCAGGAAGCGTTGGCATCGCCTTGCGCAGCGGAACCCACCTGCTCGGAGTACCGTTGGTATGGCAGGAAAGCGTCCCTTATAAACTAAAACCCGGCGCAAACGCCGTCAGCTTCGACCTGTCGGCTGCAACGTTCAAGACCGCGGAATCCGGTTGGCAATACACCGCAACGTTAAAAGGGTTGAACGCCATCGACCAACTCGCGATCATCGTTTACCCAGACATGACCGGGAGTATTTTTGTTGACAAGCTGCTCTTAATGAAAAAGCTGCTCGGAGTCCCTCCGGGAATGACTTCCACTGAGCCCGCAGTAGCTCCCGCAAGCACTACAAACTCGTCACACATCTCCATCAATCCGGCACTTCAAACCGTTTATCAATACGCCAAGCTGGAATTCGACATCGACACGAACAGCGTGGTCGATAACCCGTTCGACCCGGATCAGATCGCTGTTAATGTGCAGATGAAATCGCCATCCGGCGAGTTGTTCACCATTCCGGCATTCGTGTATCAGGATTACGCGGCTGACACACGAACACCTGTCGGGCCGCAACGATGGAAAGCGCGGTTCACCCCAACGCAAGAGGGGAACTGGACAGCCACTGCCGTGTTGATCAACGCCACATCGATCGTCACTGCTCCGAGTCCCGCTGGGACTGCCAACCTGGCGTCATTCACCGTGTTACCAGCAGTCACGCGCGGATTCGTGCGCACCAGCCAGACGAATCCGCAATACCTGGCTTTCGACAACGGAGAAGCCTACTTCCCCGTCGGGATCAACCTGGGCTGGGGCCATGATAAACCGCTGGATGATTATGCGCGCTGGTTCGACGCGCTTAAACAGAACGGCTCAAACGTGGCGCGCATCTGGATGGCGTCATGGTCGTTCGGCATCGAAACGAAGGACCTCGGTCTGGGGCGCTACCGCCTTGATCGCGCCTGGTTGCTCGATCAAGTGATGCAGATGGCTGAGGAGCGCGGCATCTACGTTATCCTCGTCTTGATCAACCACGGGGCATTTAACATTCGAGTCAATCCTGAATGGGTGGACAACCCCTACAACGTAGAACAGGGCGGCCCATGCAAAACGCCGGACGATTTCGCAACGGATCCCACCGCGCGCAAGCTGTTCGAGCAACGCCTGCGCTACATTGCAGCGCGTTGGGCCTATTCACCTAACCTGCTGGCATGGGAATGGTGGAACGAGGTAAATTTCACTCCTCTGGCCGACCCCAACCTGCTCAGGCCATGGCTGAAGGAAATGACCGCCTATCTGCGCAGTGTTGATCCATACCATCATCTCACCAGCATCAGTTACTCCGATGCGAACGACGCGCGTATCACTGCCCTGCCCGAAATCGACATCATGCAACGGCACCTGTACAGCCCGCTCGACCCTCGCGCGACGATGGCAAAGGCCTATTCCGAGTTAACCAGTTATGGCGCGCAAAAGGTGAATAAGCCGGTGCTCTTCACGGAGTACGGCTACTCAGGTGCGGGCGAGCAACCCACCCGCTTTGACGCCGAGGGGATCCAGTTTCACAACGGGCTGTGGGCGTCAACCTTCAATGGCTTTGCGTCCGCTGCTATGTACTGGTGGTGGGACAGCTATATTGAACCCAATAAGTACTGGTACCACCTGAAGGGATTAAGCGATTTCCTCGCCGACCAGGATGTATCGACCCTGAGCCCAATGCCACTGCTCGGAGTGGCGCAGGTCATGACAACCACGGTGCAGGCATCTGCCCTCGGGCGTGACGACCGCGCCTTGGTGTGGCTGCGCAGTTCATCTTATTCTGTCGAAGCGGCTGAATCACAGTTTCAGGCGGCGACGGTTTTTGGCAACATGAAAGAGGCGGACTGGCGCTTTGATCTGTCGCCTCGAAAAGATATCAGCTTGACCCTAAACGGCTTGCGGGCCGGGACTTATCAAGTAGCGTGGTATGACACGCGCACGGCGGAACTGATTGCGAGCACCGCACTCGCGACAAATGATGGGGCGCTGGTAATCACGGCGCCCACGTTCGATCGCGATATCGCAGCAAAAATCGTCCGCATATCGCCCTAAACCAATTTCGAGTTGCACTGCGAGCACTACTCACCCATATCCACAACCAGGCTGGTGTTCGTCGTGCTCACATTGACAATCTTCAGCCCGGTATCCTTCAATGCAACCGCCACCGCGCGATTTGTTTCATCTCCCATGATGCGCTCGATCTGGTCGATCTGCGCCTGAAACGGATCGAGCGGAATCTTCAATGTGCCGAGATCGACGCTTAAAATGCGCGTGCGGATGCGCCCTGCGTCAGCATACAGTTGCATCGTTATCACAGTGCTCGCCTTGAATATCGTGCCCTTGATATCCGCTTGCAGATCGGCGGCCACGATGACCGAGTTTGGCGTCTGCAATGTCAGTACGGGACGCACATTCCGGAATTGATCCTGATCGGACATAGCCGACGTGATCTTCTTATTAATATACGACTGATCGGCGCTGATATGAATCACCGCCTGCCCCGGCGCCGCTAGCGCCGCAGCCGGCCTGCTAGAGCCGCCCATGGCGCTGAACACCAGCACTGCCGCCACTCCAACGATCACGCCGAGGACCAATCCGATAGTAACCTTAACCATTTTTCTCCTCACACAGGCGCAATACCCACGGGGACTGAATCAACATCATCGTTTGTGCGTTCTGAATTACTCTGGCTTGATGACGCTGATTATTTTGACCGCAAAATAATTAGAGTGTTTAGTTCTAAATATCTGCGCCTTTGCGGATTATGCAGTGTTATGCTACTCTATTGCATCAGCAATATCGCGTAGCACATTTGTCCTGTATGAAATAGCGCCTGTGTGTACGCGTCGATGTCGACCTCGCACACGGTTTTATTCGCCGCAAGCACGTCGCGAACCCAATCATCGGGGAACGCCTCGATCCCGTGAGGCGCGCCAACCAGCGCCCCCACCATGCCTGCGGTGCGGTCGTTGTCGCGCAACTTGATCAGGTTACCCTGTGCGTCGATGTCGCGGTCGTTCGCCGCGATGATGCTGTTGCGGATCGGATCGCCATTGGTATAACTCAGCGCCGCACCCGGCACGCCCAGCACATCAACTGTGTCGAAGGGATTGCGCGCCGCGACCTCGCGCGCCAGCTGTTGCACTACAGCGTAATCGTCTGGTGCGCCATCCGTCGCCGCGATCAGCCGCTTGACCCATCGCGCCTTTTCCAACGTCGTTAATGTGGCGAGTGCCGTCAGTTGCTCGGCAGCCAGCTTCGCGGCAATCTGCGAACGAAGCTCTGCCACTGCGGTCTTGGCAGCGCACAGGCCATTCCCACAGAACGGTGTCAGCGAGTCCACCAGTGCTTTCACCGGCGCAAGCGCTTCAATCGGCTGTTCGGCGTAGTTGGCGGCTTCCACCCCGCGGAAGGTGATGATGTCGTCGTAGATCGCGCGTTGCTGGCCACGCATTAAGGCCTTGATTGGCGTCAGAACGTCGTCCTTGGCAGTGAGTAGGTCGTCCTCGAAGTCCTTCAGGCTGTTGGGGAATACCATTTTCATTTGACAGAGAGACAGGGGCGTGGTATTAGTTACCGAACGGAGAAAACTAACTATGTCACAAGCTACTGCTGAATGTCCTGAGTGTGGTGGATCCATCACTTTCAAGAGCGCCCCGGTCTTGCACGAACTCGTGCGCTGCCCCGATTGCGGGGGGGAACTGGAAGTCGTCGATCTGGCGAATCTCACCCTGGCGCTGGCGCCCACCGAAGAAGAAGACTGGGGAGAATAATGAAGGCTGTCATTATTTGCTCGCTAGTGCGCCCCGAAGAAAAAATGCTCATCGAGGCGTTCGCAAAGCGCAATGTGCCTTGCGAGGTAGTCGATGACCGCGGCATCAGGTTTGACCTGCACGCCCTCGATGCATGGAAGCAATATGACGTCGTCGTTGAGCGATGCGTTTCGCAGAGCCGCGCCCGCTACATTCTGCGCGCGCTCAATCTTGCCGGCGTTAAGACGGTCAACACGTACGACGTGGTCGAAAACTGCGGCGACAAGTTCATCACATCACAACTGCTGGCGCAGAATAACGTTCCCACGCCGCGCACGAAGCTTGCGTTCACCGTGGAATCTGCTCAGCAGGCTATCGAAGAAATGGGATACCCTTGCGTGCTCAAGCCAATTGTTGGCTCATGGGGCCGCATGGTCACCCGCATCAACGACCGTGATGCGGCGGAAGGCATGCTGGAATTGCGCGATGTGCTGGGCAATTACGAGCAGCATATTTACTATATCCAGGAATACATCAAGAAACCCAGCCGGGATATCCGCGCGTTTGTGGTGGACGGCAAAACCATCGCGGCGATCTATCGCACCTCAGAGCATTGGATCACCAACACTGCGCGTGGCGGCAAGGCAACGAACTGCCCAGTCACGCCCGAGCTGGATGCGCTGTGCTCAGCCGGCGCAAAGGCCGTTGGCGGCGGCATCGTGGCTGTGGACGTTCTGGAGGACACAGAGCGCGGGCTCCTGATCAACGAGATCAACCACACGATGGAATTCCGCAATAGCGTGTCGCCAACCGGCGTCGACATCCCAGGCGCGATTGTTGAATATGCAGTGAAGCTGGCGGGCGCATAATGGCGAAATTATCTTGCGCCATCGTTGGAGGCACGGGTTACACCGGCGGTGAGTTGCTGCGACTCCTTAACGCCCACCCGTATGCAGAGGTGACACAAATCACCTCGCGCTCGCGCATGGGCGAGTACGCGCATACCGCACATCCCAACTTACGCAACACAATCGCGGGCAACCTGCAATTCGCGCGCCCCGAGGATGTTACGAGCAGTGATGTGACTTTTCTGTGTCTGCCGCATGGCGAAGCGTCCTTACAGATTGACCGCTGGGCCGGACTATCCGGGACGATCATCGACCTAAGCGCCGACTTTCGACTGCGCGATCCAAAAGCCTACGCGCGCTGGTATGGCGGCGCGCATCCTGCCCCGCAGTGGATGAACAAGTTTGTCTACGGCTTGCCGGAGATGACGCGCAAACAACTTGCCGGCGCCCATTACGCCAGCGGAGTCGGCTGCAATGCCACTGCAACAAACCTGGCATTGATGCCATTGGTCAAAGCTGGCTTGCTTGATACCAGCAAGCCCATCATCAGCGACACCAAAGTCGGCAGCAGCGAGGCCGGCGCAGTTGCAAGCGATGCCTCGCACCACCCGGAGCGCAGTGGCGCCGTGCGGTCGTACGCGCCCGCTGGTCATCGTCACGCCGCAGAAGTCGAGCAAATGATCGCGACTGCTCGGAGTTCCTCTGGAACGGTCGACGCAAATGCGCCACAGGCCACGGTATACATGTCCGCCACCTCGATCGAGATGGTGCGCGGGGTGCTGGCGACGGTGCACTGCTTCACAAAGGAACCAGTTCAGGAAAAGACGTTGTGGAAAGCCTTCCGCGATTGCTACAAGGGTGAGCCATTTGTGCGCATCGTAAAAACAAACACCGGCATCTTCCGCGCGCCCGAACCAAAAATACTAGCGGGCAGCAACTGGGCTGATGTCGGGTTTGCAATCAGCGACGACGGGCGTAAGGTAACCCTGTTATGCGCCATCGATAACCTGATGAAGGGTGCCGCCGGTTCAGCCGTGCAGTGCCTGAACGTAATGCACGGATTCGACGAACGCGCCGGCCTGGAGTTCCCCGGCCTGCACCCGTAGGGGCCGCGCCGCACCGCGCGGTTACCCTCTGTTCTGTATGGTTACCCGCAAAAGGGTACCGCAGATGCATAACCGCGGATGCATAACCGCAGATGCATAACCGCAGATGGGTTACCGCAAGGCGCGGAGCGTACCCCTACAGGCAAACATCCGCATGGGTAACCGCAAGGCGCGGAGCGTGCCCCTACTGATAAACTCGAAAAAGGAGGAGATCATGATAGTCGTCAAAGTCGGCGGTTCTGCCGGTATCAATTACGATCTGGTTTGCGATGATGTCGCGGCGCTGGTCAAGGCCGGGACGCAGGTCATTCTTGTGCACGGGGGTTCCCACGAGACGGATGTCATCTCCACGAAACTCGGTAAGCCGCCGCGCACCCTGACATCGCCGCAAGGCTACACCTCGCGTTATACTGACACAGAGACCCTCGATATTTTTGCGATGGTCTATGCAGGCAAGATGAACACGCGCATCGTCGAACGGCTGCAAAAGCGCGGCGTAAACGCGGTGGGGCTCAGCGGGATCGATGGTCGCCTTCTGGAGGGGCCGCGCAAGACATCAGTGCGCGCCGTCGAGAACGGGCGTCAGATACTGGTGCGCGATGACTACACCGGCAAAGTCGAGAAGGTCAACACCGGTCTATTGACATTACTGCTTGGCGCAGGTTATACGCCAGTGATTGCCCCACCCGCCTGCAGCACCGAGGGCGAGGCCATCAACGTCGATGGCGACCGCGCCGCCGCCATGATCGCATCGGCGATCGGCGCAAAACAGTTGATAATCCTATCCAATGTGCCGGGTTTATTGCGCCAGTTCCCGGACGAGAGCACGTTGATTCCGCGCATCAAATATAGCGAGTTGGAACAGGCGCTCTCATTTGCCGAAGGACGCATGAAAAAGAAAGTCCTCGGCGCAACTGAAGCGATTGCGGGCGGCGTTGAGCAAGTGGTATTCGCCGATGCGCGACTGCCCAACCCAATCGCCAACGCACTCGCCGGCAAAGGCACCGTGATCAGCCGGTAGGGGCACGCTCCGCGCCTTGCGGTTGCCCTCTGTAATGGTAACCTTGGTTGTTACCCGGTAGGGGCAATCCCTTGCGGTTGCCCTCAATTGAGGAAAATAAAACATGACAATTCAGGAACTTGAACAAAAGCACACGCCCGGTATCTATCAGAAACGCGATCTCGTGATCGTGCGCGGCAAGGATGCGACATTGTGGGACGACGCGGGGCGCAGCTACATCGACTGCGCATCCAATCAGGGTGTGAACACACTCGGCTACAGCAATGACGCCGTTGTAAAAGCGATCTCGGAGCAGGCCGCCACGTTGATCAGTTGTTCGGAAATTTATTACAATGACAAGCGCGCCCAGTTCATGGACCTGCTTTACTCCATCCTGCCCTCGCAGTTGAACCGCACCTTCCTGTGCAATTCCGGCACTGAAGCCATTGAGGCCGCGATCAAGTTTGCGCGCCTGAGCACGGGTCGCACAAACGTCATTGCGGCAGTGCGCGGGTTTCACGGGCGCACGATGGGCGCGCTTTCAGCCACCTACGAACCCAAATACCGCGACCCGTTCAAGCCCCTTGTGCCCGGCTTCAGCCATGTTCCCTATAACAACCTCGAAGCCATGCGCGAGGCCGTGAACGACCAGACCGCAGCCATCCTGATTGAGCCAGTACAGGGTGAGGGCGGCGTGCATCCCGGCACTGTAGAGTACCTGCAAGGCGTGCGGGAACTGGCGACTGAGCGCGGCGCATTGCTGATCATGGACGAAGTGCAAACCGGCTTTGGCCGCACCGGTAAATGGTTTGCCAGCGAACACAGCGGCGTCGTGCCCGATTTGCTGGCAATGGGCAAGGCGATTGGCGGAGGGGTGCCAATGGGCGCCGTCGGCATCAGCGACACAATTAAGAATCTCGCCCCCGGCGTGCATGGCACCACGTTTGGCGGCAACCCCCTGGCGGCGGCCGCGGGCATCGCATCGCTCAGCGAGATGAAGCGCCTGGATATCCCCAAACTGGCAGCGGAGAAAGGTCAGTACTTCAAAGAGCGCCTGGAAGAGATCAACTCGCCAATCATCCGCGAGGTGCGCGGGCTCGGTCTTCTCCTCGGCGCCGAGTTAAAGACAAAGACCGCCCCCTACATTCGTGGTTTGCAGAGCGAAGGCGTGCTTGCCATCCCTGCTGGTCTGAACGTGTTGCGCTTCCTGCCGCCTGCGGTCATCACATACGAACAGATCGACGCGGTCATCGAGAAAGTCGCCAAAGTATTGGCAACCGCCGCCTGACCTATCTTTATGATTGAACTCCTTGAAGAGTGCGTTCGTATACGCAGCCTGAGCGGTCAGGAGGGCGACGTTGCCCATTTCCTGCGCGACCAGATGGCTGCGCGTGGCATGCGGTCGCACGTGGATGCTGCCGGCAACGCCATAGGCATCCTCGGCGATGGGCCGCGCCAACTGGTGCTGCTCGGCCACATGGATACTGTCGATGGCCTTGTGCCAGTGCGTTTCGAAAATGACGCGTTGTATGGGCGCGGAACGGTGGATGCGAAGGGGCCGTTATGCGCTTTTATCCTTGCCGTTGCGCAACTGGCGACATCTGGGGTAACCGCAAGGCGCGAAGCGACCCCTACAAGTCAACCCCTGAATGGCTGGCAGATCATCGTCGTGGGCGCGACGGAAGAGGAAGCCGCGACATCCAGGGGCGCGCGATACGCTGTTACGCAGTACAAACCTGAGATATGCATCATCGGCGAGCCCAGCGGGGTCGATGGCGTCACGCTCGGGTACAAAGGCCGTTTGCTGACCGAGGCTCACTTCGAGCAGCCCTCTCGTCACACCGCGACGCCCGGCCCAAGCGCAGCCGAGCAGGCGGTGCGATTGTGGAACTGGCTGGATGGCTACGCCCGCGAGTACAACACGGACAAGCCCAAAACCTTTGACCAGATCATGCCTATCCTGCGCGCGATCCACTCCGCAGACAACGGCATGCAGGAGTGGTGCGACATCACGATCGGGTTGCGGCTGCCCGAGGAAAAGGGCCCCTACGACATGCAGCACGCTTTCGAGGCGTGGGTTGCCACGACTCCCGCCGCCCCGCATCTGCAATTCACCGGTCATGAGGTGGCGTGGCGATCCTCCAGGGACACGCAGTTGGCGCGCGCGTTTATCGACGCCATCCGCGCTCAAGGCGCGCGACCGGCGCTGAAACTCAAGACCGGCACCGCCGACCTGAACGTTGTCGGGCCAATCTGGGGCTGTCCGATTGTCGCGTATGGCCCGGGAGACTCAGCACTCGACCACACGCCTGACGAGCATGTCAGCATCGCCGACTTCGAGCGCAGCGTAACGATCCTCGAAAACGTCATTCGTAAACTCATCACCGCTCCCTGAGCGTCCGTTTATTGCCTTGAATCCTTTAGGATTATTCACATTCACCTATCCGGCACACCTATCATGAGCGTATCCTTCTCCTTCAAATATTACAACCCGAGAAACCTTGAGATCATCGATACGACGCTGCGCGAAGGGTCGCAGTCGTCGCTACTCCATGATCACTATAAGTATTTCTTTAGCACAGCCGACAAGGTGGAGATCGTGCGCGCTCTGATCGTGTATGGAGTGAAGTTTATTGAGTTATTCGCCCCTAACGTCAGCCCGCAGGAAGCAACGGATTGGGTCGCCGTTAAGGATGCACGCGATGAACTCGTGGTGCAATGCGGCTACACCTTCCTGCTCGCTCACGTGCGCTGCCATCCTGCCGATGTTGAGGCTGCTATCAAAGCCGGGGCAGATGGGTTGAACATGTATATGGGCACCTCAGAAGTGTCCCGCAACTTCAACCACGGCCAGACCATCGGCGAGATTACGCGCAGGGCCGCCAGCCTCATCGAGCAGGTCCACAAGGACTACCCCGATCTGATCCTGCGCTTCAGCGGCGAGGATGCCTTCCGCACACGCGAGGACGATTTGTTCAACGTGTATGACGCCGTGGCGCCGTTCGTATCACGCTTCGGCACACCCGACACCGTCGGCGTGGCCACACCGACCGCGGTCGCGCGCCGCGTGCGCCTGTTACGTGAACGGTACCCGCATGTCGATCTGGAAGGCCATTTTCACGACGATCGCGGTTACGCGTTGATCAATTCGCTTGAGGCCGTCCGCGCCGGCACGCGCTATGTCAACACAACGCTGCTCGGCATCGGCGAGCGCTCCGGGATTACTTCGATGACCGGTCTGCTATTCAACCTGTTCGTCGACAAGGACTACCAGTATCTGGATGGCTATCACGTGCGCGGGTCTTACCCGATCAATGTGCTCATGGCCGACAAACTGCGCAAACTGGTCCCGTCCAAGGAGCCGGTCAGCTTGACAAATCGCACCCATGCGGCAGGCGTCCACCAGAAGGCGATGATTAACAGCGCCAGCACGTATGAAGCGAATCCACTCGATCAATTTGGCGTCACTGAATCTGAAATCCTGCTCGGCCCGCTGTGCGGCTGGAACGTCATCCATTACTTCCTGAAGGAAATCTGCGGGTTCGACATCGACGAATCCGGCGCAAAGAGCATCGCCACTTCGTTCAAGAAACAGGTGTACGGCATCCCGTTTGGCGCATCGCCGGCGGCATTGCTGATCGATATTGCCGAGAGGGAATACGGGTTAAAACCAATCAACGTCCCAGAGCAATTCCGCGGCACGATCGCGCAGAACCTGACCGATACAACACATACCGCCGAAGTGGGTGAAGTGACCCATGCCAGCGGCGT
>Ga0073936_10003479_pt1 | contig 22548 bp, 19 predicted proteins | sample AliMusrvi5mmetaG_FD_87041 | JGI IMG/M metagenome (GOLD analysis project Ga0073936, IMG submission 87041) | Freshwater lake bacterial and archeal communities from Alinen Mustajarvi, Finland, to study Microbial Dark Matter (Phase II) - Alinen... | ecosystem: Environmental > Aquatic > Freshwater >... | reverse complement strand
ACTTAATAAAAAGCGAAATATATCTGATACTTGTATAATTCCCTAAATGAAACAGGAAGCACCCCGCATCGACCTTAATCCCGCCTTCAAACGCGCGCTTGAAGCGATGGAAACCGGTGGGCGGAGCATCTTTATAACCGGACGCGCGGGGACCGGAAAATCAACCCTGCTCGAATATTTCCGCGGGCTGACCGGCAAAAAGGTGGCCGTACTCGCACCAACCGGCGTGGCGGCGCTGAACGTTCACGGGCAAACCATCCACTCGTTCTTCGGCTTCAAGCCCGACGTCACGCTGGACAAGGTCAAGAAACGCCGGCCCTCCGCCGCCCCCAGTGTTTTTCAGCAGCTGGACGCAGTCATCATCGACGAAGTTTCGATGGTGAGGGCCGACCTGCTCGATTGCGTGGACAAATTCCTGCGCCTGAACGGGCCAAAACCGGGGGAGCCCTTCGGCGGCATCCAGATGATATTCATCGGGGACCTTTACCAGCTTCCCCCGGTCATCAACAGCACGGAAAGAGGTTCTTACGACGAGCTTTACCGCACACCGTATTTTTACGGGGCCCGTGTTTTTTCAGAGTTCGATATGGATTTCATCGAGCTGGAGAAGGTCTACCGCCAGCAGGACGAGAAGTTCGTCCGCCTGCTCAACGCCGTGAGGGACAATTCCGCCGACGAGGAAGACCTGGAATCGCTGAACCGCCGCTACAAGCCTGACTTTCAGCCCGCGCCCGGGGAATTTTATATCTACCTGACCACCACCAACGCCATGGCGCGGCAGATAAACGACGCCGAACTGGCGAAACTGGATGCGGAGTCATTCGTTTTCGAAGCCGAAGTCTCGGGCAAGTTCGGCAATGAATATATCCCCAACGCCCCGGAACTCGAGGTCAAAGTTGGGGCCCAGGTGATGCTGCTCAACAACGATTCACAGGGACGGTGGGTGAACGGGAGCATCGGGCGGGTGACGGCCATCATCCCCAGGGCGAACGAGACGGTGATACAGGCCGAACTGGATGAGGGGCGGCTGGTAGAGATAAAACCCTTCACCTGGAACATCTACCGCTTTTTCGTGGACGGGGGCGGGCTTCAATCCGAGGTCATGGGGAGCTTCAAGCAATACCCGCTGATGCCCGCCTGGGCGGTCACTATCCATAAGAGCCAGGGCAAGACCTTCGATAAAGTCATCATCGACATGGGGCGCGGCGCTTTCGCCTGCGGGCAAACTTACGTGGCGCTGAGCCGGTGCACGACACTTGAGGGCATCGTCCTCAAAACGCCTATCCTGAAAAGGCATATCCTCATGGACGAAACTATCGAAGACTACATGGGGCCGCTGACCCGAAAAAAGTGATGAACCCGTCAGCCTGTTATATCCCTAGAAACATTATGTAAAGTATAGCCCCGCCCCCTTTTTATAGTGTCGGAATGATATGGGGCGATGTCGCCCGGTTGTTAAAAAGGACGGTATTATTTAACCGGGACGTCGCGTTTGTCATCAATTAATATTTCCCGTGATTTTATAAAACAGCCTGTATTTTTGACAACATATCGGAATCAAGTTATTGTGGTAAATGGCATGTCGATAGAAACATGAAAGGAGAAGGATGACTGACACTGCAAGCGTAATGACAAAATCGCCGCCTTCCGCCGGCGCCAGAGAGGTGGTGCTGAAGTTAACCGGGCTAAGCAAGAGGTTTGGCACACTTGACGTGGTCAAGGGTGTCAATCTCGAACTAAGGCGCGGAGAAGTCTTCGGGTTCCTGGGGCCTAACGGCGCGGGCAAGAGCACGACCGTGGGCATGATCCTCGGCCTTATCGCGCCGACCGCCGGAAGCGTCGAGCTTTTCGGAGCGAAACAAAACGGGAACCGCTGGGCCGCCCTGCGGCGCATCGGCGCCATCATCGAAGAACCGGCTTTCTACCCTTACCTTTCCGGATGTGCGAACCTGGAGGTCCTGAGCCGCTCCATCGGGGGGATCGAAAAGAAAAAGATCAACGAAGTGCTCGACAGGGTCAACCTGCTGGACCGCGCGGACGACCAGTACGGGCATTATTCGATGGGCATGAAACAGCGCCTCGGCATCGCATCGACGCTGCTGCGCGACCCCGAACTGATCATCCTCGACGAGCCCACCAACGGGCTCGACCCGGCGGGGACCAAAGAGATCCGCGACCTGATCCCCACCCTGGCGCATGAGAGCAGGGCCATCTTCCTGTGCAGCCATCTATTGCACGAGGTGGAGCTGGTTTGCGACCGCGTAGCCATAATAAAAAAAGGGACGGTTATCGCCGACGCGCCCGTAAAAGAGCTTTTAACCCGGGCCAATCAGATACAGATACGCGTCGACCGGCCGGGCCTGGCGATGTCTGTGCTGTCTGAACTCACCTGGGCCAAGGCCGCCATCAAGGATGACGGCTACATCGCCGTCGATGTCCCTGCCGGCAGTGAAGCCCGCGTCAACCAGGCCCTAGCCGAGAAAGGGCTATATGCATCCGAAATCACCAATCGCACGACCAGTCTCGAAGAAGTATTCCTGCAGTTGACCGGAGGTGCCAGCGGTGATTAGACTCATAGGTTCCGAACTTTTCAAACTGCGCAAACGGTTGATGACCCGTGTACTCTTATTCGTGCTCATGGGCATCCTTATCCTTATCCCATTCCTGCTGCTGGCGATTTCTAACGCAGTCGGTGCCTCCGGGATCGGCGGGAGCGGAGACGGTGCGAGGATAAACGCCCTGCTTGGCCTGTCCTCGGCCCTGCCTTTCTCGTTTTCCCTGATGGCGTCATTCGGCAGCGTGCTGGCCATCATCCTGGCGGCAAGCTCTATCGGTAACGAATACAACTGGAAAACGATACGCACGGCGCTGATTTCCAGCGAGAGCCGATTCAAATTCCTTACCGCCAAACTTATATCCCTCGCGATACTGGTTTTCATCGGTTTGCTGGCGGGGGTCGTGGTCAGTTTCCTGACAAGCCTGGTCACCAACGCCCTCGGCCATTACGCCTTTGATTTCAGTTTCGCGACGGGTTCGTACGTCTGGGCACAATTCCTGCAGTTCTGGCGCACGTTCTTCATCATCGTGCCCTTCTCCCTGCTGGGTTTCATGATGGCTATCGTGGGCCGCTCCGCCATGCCGGGCATCGCGACGGGCATCGGCGTGTATTTCCTGGAGGGTATCATCACTACCTTCATGACGCTGGCCGGCGGCTGGATAGCCAAGGTGCCGTTCTACCTGATGACAGCCAACGCCAACGCTATCACCGCGCTCAACAACCTGCCCCAGGGATTCAGGGGGGGAGGGGGCAGCGGGACCGGGACCAGTGCGCTGGAAAACCTCCCGACCGCCGGGCACGCATTCCTGATCCTGAGCATATATGCCGTGATATTCATGTTCCTCGCATACTACCTGTTCAAAAAGAGGGACGTAACCGGATAACTGCCCGGTGATTTGTTGTCCTTCGGGTGTCCGCCCGACAAAATAAATAAAAAGGAGCCCGGTTACTAAGCTGGGCTCCTTTTTATCAGTTTAAAAAACGTCTAAGGTTATTTCAGACTATCAATTCCGCCGTTTGTTTCACGATGCTGACGAATTCGGCGGGCTTCAGGCTGGCTCCGCCGACCAGCGCGCCGTCTATCTCGGGCTGTGCCATGAATTCACCTGCGTTAGCGCCTGTGACGCTGCCCCCGTAGAGGATACGCGTCAGGCCGGCGGTCTGGCCTCCGATTATAGCTGCCAGGACATCCCGTATCATTTTGATAGTCGTATTTGCCTGAACTGCCGTAGCGGCACGCCCTGTTCCGATGGCCCAGACGGGTTCATAGGCGACTACAAGCCCGACCGCATCCTGGATGCCATCGAGCGACTCCCTGAGGTGAGCCCCGACAATGTCATCGGTCTTACCGGCTTCGTTATCAGCCAGGCTCTCGCCGACGCATAGTATAGGTTTCAGCCCCGCCTTCAACGCCGCTTTTACTTTTTTATTCACAACCTGGCTGGTTTCTCCGAAAAGACTTCGGCGTTCAGAATGGCCGAGTATAACGTAACTGCAGATGCCTTTGAGCATCACGGGAGATATTTCTCCTGTGAACGCCCCCTTCTCTTCAAAGTGGCAATTCTGCGCCCCCAGCATCACCTGAGTTCCCTGCAGGGCGGCGGAGACGGGCACCAGTGAAATAAACGGCGGGCACACCAGGGTTTCAACGCCCACGATGCCGGAAAGCCCCGGCAGCATGCTTTTGACCAATTCCACAGCCTCGGCCGGGACAGTATTCATCTTCCAATTGGCGGCTATAAGCGGTGTACGCATAACTACGCTCCGAATTTCGTTAATTTAAAAGCGTGAGCCATCGCCAGAGGCATGAGGGAACTCGCGGGCATCTGGCCGAGGGAACCGGTGCGGCACTGGGATTCGCCGAATTTGGAGATCCCGTCCGGCCGGCAATATTTGGAGTAGAGCAGGCAGGGAACGGGGTGCCAGCTATGGGCCGACATGGCGGCGGGAGTAGAGTGGTCCCCGGTGATGATAAGCACATCCGGTTTCAAACCCAGTATGCGTGGCAACGCCCTGTCGACTTCTTCGATGACCGACACCTTGCGCTTGAAATCTCCGTCCTCACCCGCGGCGTCCGCCCCCTTAACATGCAGGAAGAAATAGTCGAATCTCGAATAATTCTGTTCGAGGGTAGCCAGTTCGTCGGAAAGATGCGGGCCGGTTTTCAGAACGTCCATGCCGACGACCTTCGCCAGGCCCCGGTACATCGGATAGCTGGCGATAGCGGCTGATTTTAATTTGTAGACATCTTCAAAACCGGGGAAGTCAGGCCGTTTTGAAAAACCGCGCAGGAGGACCATATTGGCGGGATGGTGAGACGACAGGCGTTCGCGCACCTGGGCGAGGAACTGATTGACTATCCTCGCCGTATGGGCAGCTTTCGGGTCGAGAGGTGCAACCGCCTTCGGCGGTACGCCAAGAAGCTGGGGGTCGGAATCAGCCAGTTCGTCGTCAAGCCCGGCGCCGCGGAATACGGCGACCAGCCTGTGCTCTTTGACCGGCTGAACGATGACTTTTATGCCGTCGATCTCCATCCCGTCCAGCAGGCTGCAGAGTTTTTTCCCTTCCTCCGTCGAAATCCTGCCGGCCCGGCGGTCGCTTATCAGCCCCTGAGCGTCGAGTGAACAGAAATTCCCGCGTGCGGCGATGTCTCCCGGTTTAAGGTCGAAATCCATGCCGAGCGCTTCGAGCACGCCCCTGCCGATGACGAAGGAAAGCGGATCGTAGCCGAAAAGGCCGAGATGCCCCGGCGCGCTCCCGGGCGTAATGCCGATGCCTACGGTTTGCAGCAACCCGCAATTGCCGTCGAAAGCCAGGCGGTCCATGTTGGGGGTATTTGCGGTTTCGAGTTCTGTTTTTCGCGAATCATCGACAGGCAAACCCCCGAGGCCATCGATGACCAGAAGAACGATTTTCGTGGAGGATTGGACGGAGAGATCTTTCATCAGGTTCAATCCGTTTTGCAAGATATTCTCCTCGGTTATTATTTAATTCTTGTCCAGCAGGACTTCCACTCCCGCCAGGGTTTCCCCGCTCAGGAATTTCAGCGCCGCGCCGCCCCCGGTTGAGACGAATGTCATCCGCCCGTTGAGGTTCATGGCGGTGACGATCTCCGCCGTCGATCCCCCGCCGATGATTGTGGTCGCGTTGATGCTGGAGATGATCCTGGCCATCGCCCGAGTGCCCTCGGCGAACTGAGAGATTTCGTAAATGCCCATAGGCCCGTTCCAGAAAACCGTTTTGCAGCGTTCAAGGATGCGGGTGAAACGGCTGATGGTCAAAGCCCCGATATCCATGATGCGCTTGTCGGCGGCGATGTTCTTTACGGAGACTGTTTCCCAATTGGCATCGGAGCCGATACCCGCCACAACCAGATCTTCGGGAAGGTAAATCTTAACGTTGTGTTTCTCGGCTTTTTCGATGAGGTAAGAGGCGATCTCGATATTGGGGTCCAGGAGGGACAACCCGACTTCATGCCCTTTTGCTTTCAGAAAGGTGGCGGCCATGCCGCCGCCGATGATGATGAAGTCTACCCTGGGAAGTATGTTCTCGATGAGAGCGACTTTATCGCTGACTTTCGCCCCTCCCAACAGCAGACCGAACGGGCGAACCGGATCGAGGAGGACTTTGCCGAGAGAATTGATTTCCTTTTCTAGAAGCAGGCCCGCGACCGACGGCAGGTATTTGGCGACGCCGACGATGGAGGCATGGGAACGGTGTGCCGTACCGAAAGCGTCATCCACGTAGATCTCGCCGAGTTCCGCAAGCGCGCGGGCGAAGGCCGGGTCATTTTTCTCTTCTTCGGGATGAAAGCGCAGGTTCTCCAGTACCAGGACATCCGCGTTCTTCATCCGGTCGACCATGTCTTTCACTTCCGGACCGATGCAATCCGGAGCGAAATCGACCGGCTGCCTCAATATGCGAGCCAGCCTTTCGGCGACCATCTTGAGGCTCAAACCGGGGACGATATGGCCTTTAGGCCTGCCCATGTGCGAACAAAGTACGAGTTTGGCGTCATGGTCGAGGAGATAATCGATGGTCGGGACAGCAGCCTTGATGCGGCTGTCATCCGTGATGTTTCCGCTTTTTTCGTCCAGCGGAACGTTGAAATCCACACGTATCAGTACCCTTTTTCCCGAGACGTCTATATCACGAATGGTTTTTTTATCCATCTTTTCCTATCCTGACCATAAATCTCTGGTTTATCAAGGGTGGAGGGTGGGAAGTTTACGGCCGGAAAGTTCCGGAAAAACCTCGAGGACCTGTTTCACTATACCGGACGGGTCCAATCCGTATTTCTCACGGAGTATGGCCTGTGTTCCCTGTTCGACAAATCGATCGGGTATCCCGACGCAATGGGAACGGAAGCCGCTTATGCCTGATTCTTCAAGCAAAGTCACCACCGAACTTCCAAAACCGCCGATGAGGGTATTTTCCTCGATGGTAACGATCCTTTTGATGTGCCGGGCGACATCCGTGATCAATGCACTGTCCAGGGGCTTGGCAAACCTGGCGTTGATGACGGTTGTCTCGATGCCGGTCCCGGCCAGCAAGTTGGCTGCATCCATGGCCGAGTGCACCCCGATTCCGATCCCGATCATAGCCAGGTCGCCGCCTTCGCGAAGGATTTCGCCTTCTCCGATGGGTAAAAGGCTGAACTTCTCGTCCATCGGGACACCAAGCCCTGTCCCCCTGGGGTACCTTACGGCCATCGGCCGGCCTGAATTGATGGCGGTGTATAAAAGGTTCTGCAACTCATTCTCATCTTTGGGAGCGGCCAGCACCATGTTGGGTACGAGTTGGAGATAGGAAAGGTCGAGGGTGCCCTGGTGGGTTTTGCCGTCGTCACCGACGATCCCGCCGCGGTCGACGGCGAAGGTAACGGGCAGGTTCTGCAGGCAGACATCGTGGATGATCTGGTCGAAGGACCTTTGAAGGAAGGTCGAGTATATGGCCACTACGGGTTTTAAACCCTGGGTGGCCAACCCGGCGGCGAAAGTGACAGCATGCTGCTCGCAGATGCCGACATCGAATACCCTTTTCGGGAATTCCTGCTGTATGGGACTGAGGCAGTTCCCTTCCGGCATGGCGGGGGTGATGACGACCACCTTCGGGTCAGCCCGCATAGTCCGGAGCAGGGTCTGCGCGAAAACTTCGCTGTAGCTTGGGGCGATTTTGATCTTGCTGCCCTGCGGCGCGACCCCGTGGAAACAGACCGCGTCTTCTTCCGCAGGCCCGTAACCCTTACCTTTGGTGGTGATGATATGCACAAGTACGGCTTTATGGCGATAATCACGCGCCTGGGACAGGGCGGATTCCAGTTCAGCGATGTTGTGCCCGTCTATCGGCCCCATGTAGGCGAGACCGAGGTCTTCCCAGAGGGTGTTGGGCATGAGCAGGCTCTTGAGCCCCTGTTTCAAGCGGCTCCCGATCCGGGTGGCCTGTTTCCCCAGCGGCATCGAACCCAATATGCGTTTGCCGCTCTCGTTGGCTTCGTAATAATGGCGATCGAACCGCACTTTGCTCAGCAGTTTTGAAATGGCGCCCACAGTCGGCGATATCGACATGCCGTTGTCGTTCAAGATAACGATCAATTTGGTGCCGGAAGACCCGGTATTGTTGAGCGCTTCCAGCGCCATGCCGCCGCCGATGGAGCCGTCTCCGATCACCGCAATAATATTGTAATCCTGGCCGTTGAGATCGCGGGCAGTCGCCATGCCGAGGGCCGCCGAAATGGAAGTGCTGGCATGGCCGGTACCGAATGGGTCGTAAATGCTCTCGTCACGTGAAGGGAAGCCCGACAGCCCGCCGTATTGCCTCAGTGTCCGGAAACGGTCGCGGCGGCCGGTAAGCAGTTTGTGGGCATAAGCCTGGTGCCCCACGTCCCAGATGATTTTGTCGACAGGGGCGTCAAATACACGGTGCAGGGCAATAGTAAGCTCGACCGCACCAAGGCTGGAAGCCAGATGGCCGCCGGTGACGGACACCGTATCGACCATTTCCTGTCTTAGCTCTTGGGCGAGGGTTTCAAGCTCTTTGGGCGAAAGCTGCTTGATATCGGCGGGGCGATTGATGCCGTCCAGAAGTTTTGCCATTGTCAGTCGGAATGCATAGATTTGTGTATACTCTAACAATCAACCCAAAGTATTGTCAAGGAATCAGTTTCAATGGTTGGCTTTGAATCATAAACTCGACGTTAAATCGGAACAAGCCCCGAATTGGTATCATAATAGTGAAGGCCGCTCCATCATGGTGCAAGCGGCCTTCAATCCGGTCTTTAAACCTTCGGGAATCGTTTAACTTTTAGCTTTTTTCCAGTTCTTCCGTGATGTCCTGGGTCATCTTCAGGAAGAGTTTGCGGATCTTTTTCATCACCTGCTCTGCGGCCTGCTCACCGGCTTTGCGGGCTTCGGCCGCGGCCTGGCGCGCTTCAGATGCTGCTTTCTCGGCCGTTTCGATGCTGGTCTCTATGTCGTCAAGGATTTCGGGTAACGGTTTTTCAAGAATGATATGTTTTTTCTCTTTGCCCTCTGTTGCCATATTCTTCCCTCCGCTGCGACCTTTTCCAAAAAGTAACTGCCTGTAAATGATATCGTAATCCGGCTTTTCTGTCATTCCACATCGAAAAACCTTCTTGAAATATCGTCTTTATCAGTTGACAATTATTTGAGAAAAGTGTTACTTTATTCATGTTTAGAAAACCTATGGCATTCGGTATCATTGAAGCAAAGCCGGCCTATAGAAGGTCAAGTCTCTGTTTGCATGGATTTCATGCGGGCGGAGTTGGCGTTTAATATTTCAGGCACCCGTTAAGCGGGTGCTTTTTTGTTGTTTGCAATTTATTTCACGGCAATAGTTGGTCGTTTCAACGCCAATTTTTGAATCAGGAAAAATTTTTGAAGGAGGAGAAAACATGCAGCCAATCAACGTAATCTGGTTGCAAGGGCAGGGTTGCACAGGTGATACGGTAGCGCTCATCAGTGCCGAGAACCCTTCGCTGGTAGATGTTATCACCGGCGTTTTGCCCGAAGTCAGCGGGATCAACATCGCTTTTCATCCCACCATCATGGCGCCCTGGGGAGAGAAAGCTTTGGGACCGCTTGAGGCAGCCAAGGAAGGCAAACTGGATCCATTCGTAGTGGTCCTCGAAGGCGCCGTCCCCGACGAGAAGATCGCCCAGAAAACCGGCGGTTATTTCTGCGGAATCGGCGACATGCACGGCAAGATTGTTACTGTCACTGAAGTTCTGAACGACCTTAAGGGCAAAGCCGCAGCAATGGTAGCCATCGGCACCTGTGCTGCCTACGGCGGCATCGCCGCCGGCAAACCCAATCCCACCGGCGCTATGGGACTCGGTGCATTCCTCGGCAAAGATTATAAGAGCACGCTGGGCCTCCCCGTAATAAACGTTCCGGGATGCCCCACCCCCGGCGACAGCACCCTGAAAGCACTGGCATACCTGGTGCTGGTGGCCCGTGGGGCGGCTGCGGTTCCTGCGATGGACGAATTTAACCGGCCGAAGTTCCTTTATGGGGAACTGGCTCACCATATCTGCCCGAGGGCCGGCTATCTGGCTGAAGGCAAATTCTCGCATCACTTCGGCGAGCCTTACTGCATGGGACTCCTGGGCTGCAAAGGTCCTATCGCCTATTGCCGCGTTCCCAAGTACGGCTTCTCCGGAGGTTTCGGCGGCTGCCCATCCACCGGCTCACCCTGCATCGGCTGCACCGAACCTGGTTTCCCCGACGCCCCATTCTCTCCCTTCCTCAAGAAATCCCCTGTCAAGTCCTGGGTCGTCGAAGGGATCCTGGACAACATCGGCAAGGTAAAAGCTACCGCCTCCAGATTCCACAAGAGGAGTATCTAACATGGCTAAGTCGACTGAATTAAACATCGAACCATTGACGCGAATCGAAGGCCATATGGGCGTTAACGCCAAGGCCGACCTCGACGCGAAGAAGTACACTGACGCCCATGTGTATGCCACAATGTTCCGCGGCCTGGAAGACATACTTATCGGCCACGAACCCGCCGACGCTATCTGGCTTGGCCAGCGCAGCTGCGGCGTATGCCCGACTCCCCATGCCATCGCCTCCGTCGAGGCTGTCGACATGTGCTACGGCGCTCCCCCTCCCCCTAGGCATCGGACTGCGCAACCTGGCCATCATGGCTGAAGAAGTTTATGACGGCGCGCTAGGCTGCGGTATCCTGGAAGGCCCCGACTATTCCGAAGCGATCTGCGCGAAGTCCAATCCCGAGATACTGGCCAAGGCCAATGTGACTCCCGCTCCCCGCGCAGCCGCTCACGGCTACACAACCATCGGCGACATCATGCGCGGCCTCAACCCCATCACCGGCAGCCTGTGGCTCAAGTGTTTGGGAGCTTCCAAGACCGGGTTGGATATGGCCAGTTCACTTTGCGCTAAGCACCCGCATCAGAACAACTTTGTCCCTGGCGGCATAGCCCGCACCATCAGTATCCCCGACCTCGAAGCCCTCTATGTTATGATTGGCAAAGAAGTCGCTTTCACCAAAGAACTGGTCCCCGCTTTCGATGACCTCGTTGATTTTCTCGGCGCCAACGGCCTGGATAAGGTAGGCGAGTTCCCCTTCAACTTCCTCTCCTATGGCGTTTATGAAGATCCTATGGCCTACAATGCTAAATATGCCGATATGAGCAAATGGGCTGAGAAGCGCTGGGTCACCCCAGGCGTAGTCATCAACGGCAAACTCATCACCAACGACCTGGTCGAGATCAACGTTGGCGTCCAGGAAACCGTCACCCACTCTTACTATAACGAAACGGTCAAAGCCGATTTCGCCAAAGACCCCAATGGCAACCCGTTGACCAAGGACCATCCCTGGAACGAGTCAACCAAACCTGTAGCCGGCAAAGAAAAGGACTTCGAGAACAAATATACCTGGGCCAAGACGCCCCGCTGGCTCGACTGGAAGAACCGTGTGGACGGCAAGACCCATGTCATGATGGCCAATCCCCTGGCCAGGATGTGGATCAACTCCGTTTCCAAGAAAACCCCTGAATCCACCGGCAATTCGGTCAAATTCACACTGCCCGCCGGAGCAGTAGCCGGCAACCGCGTTTCGGGCGAAGTTACCATGGAATGGAAGCAACCCAAGAACAATAACTCCATCGAGCGCGTCCGCTCCCGCGCGTATTATCATGCCCTGTCAGCCTCAATGGCTTACCGCATGGTTGCGATCGCCCTTGACCTGCTAAAGAAAGGCGATACCAAGGTATGGAACGAATATAAGAAACCCAAGAACGGGATCGGTGTAGGTATGGTCGAGGGTATGCGCGGCGCTGTAGCCCACTGGGTAGTCATGCGCAACGGCGTCATCTACCGCTACCAGATCATCACTCCCACCGCCTGGAATGTTTCCCCGCGCGACGCGGAAGGCCGTCCTGGCGCTTACGAAGCCGCCATTATCGGTTCTGCCGTTACCGAGCCCATCACCGGTGAACTGGACGGCATCGACGTAGTGCGCACCATACGTAGCTTTGACCCCTGCCTGGGCTGCACCGTGCAGGTATTCAACCCCCAGGAAGGCCTGCTGGCCGAGTGCGATATGGACCACCTGCATGCCGAAGAAATGGTCTCACAGTGGGAGAAATCTCACACCGTCGGCCATTCTCACGAGCATACCCACGACGGGCATACCCATTCGCACGCTGTGTAACTGAAGAAGGACGCTTTATTGACGAGGACTTTGATATGCGGAGTAGGGAACAAGCTGAAACGGGACGACGGCCTGGGGCCGTTTGTCATCGAGCAGCTTGAAGACACGCCCATGCCGGAAGGCGTGGATGTGGCGGACTACGGCATATCGGGTTTCAAATGCGCTCTCAAGCTAGAGGGCTACAATAAAGTTATCTTTGTGGATGCCATAAGCCTGCCCGGCTTCGAGCCGGGCAGGCTTCACCGTTTGAAAATCAATAAAGACAAACTCATGAAGAGCCCCAGGCTTTCAGATTTCAGCCTGTCCATGCATGAAACCGACCTTGAGCGCATCATGGCAACCGCCGCGGTACTCAACATCTACCCGGATGAAGTAGTAATCATTGGCTGCGAACCCTCGGACACCGCGGTCGGCCTCGGACTCACCAAACCTGTCGAAGCCGCCGTCCCCAAAATCATCGAGCTTATACTTAAAGAGCTCTAAAATCCCCCTGCCGCAAAATGCGGCTGCGAACCTTATTTTAATGAAAGATATTTCCGCTATCCATCATTACAACATCAGGGCCTACGGCGTAGTACAGGGCGTTGGTTTCCGTCCTTTTATCTACCAGTTGGCCCTTCAACATAGCCTCCGCGGGGCTGTTTGCAACACCTCGGGTTATGTCGAGATAGATGTCGAAGGGCCTCGAACAAAGCTGGAATCCTTCCTGGCTGACATCACCGCCAAAGCGCCTCCGGCGGCCACAATAGAGCGATTGGTAACCCTTGAACAGCCGGTAGGGGGTTACTCACAATTTCTAATCCTTGATAGCAGGCCAAATCCCGGAGAATACCAGTTGATTTCGCCTGATCTGGCAACCTGCACCGAGTGTGCCGCTGAGATAATGGACCCTAAAAACCGACGTTTCGGATACGCGTTCACTAACTGCACCAACTGCGGCCCCCGCTTCACTATTATTAAAGATATCCCCTACGACCGCGTAGCTACCACCATGGATAAATTTACAATGTGCCTACAGTGCCAGGCAGAATATGACGACCCGGGCAACCGTAGATTTCACGCACAGCCTAACGCTTGCCCCGTGTGCGGCCCAAAGCTTCAGCTGGTCGGGAAAAACGGATATGTCATCCCCACCGGCGCTCCAATTTCCAGGTCGGCCGAGTTCCTGCTCGATGGCAAGATCATGGGGATAAAGGGGCTGGGAGGGTTTTTACTGGCTTGCGACGCAACTAATGACGCTGCCGTCGAAGCGCTCAGGAAGCGGAAAAAACGCCCTTCCAAACCATTCGCGGTGATGGTTTCAAATATCCAGGAGGCTAATCGATACTGCTTTGTTTCAGAGTCCGAGGCTGAATCGCTACGCTCCAGCCGGAGCCCGATAGTCTTATTGAAAATGCGGGAAGGCGCGTCGCTGTCCGGAGGCATCGCTCCCGATTTGAAGTACCTGGGGTTGGTGTTGCCGTATACCCCGCTTCACCACCTGCTTATGAAACAAGCCGGAGTCCCGCTGGTGATGACCAGCGGAAATCTGAGCGAAGAACCCATCGCTCAAAAGAACAGCGAAGCGTTGATGCGGTTGGGCGGCGTGGCGGACTATTTCCTGTGGCACAACCGAGACATTTATGTGACTTACGACGACAGCGTGGTCATGGAAGCCGAGCGTGAAATACGGGTGATCCGGCGCGCAAGGGGTTATGCCCCATACCCCATTAAACTGGAGCAGAAGATGGGACAGGTCCTTGCCTGCGGTGCTGAAATGAAAGGCTCATTTTGCCTGACGCGCGATAACCATGCGTTCGTGAGCCAGCATATCGGGGACCTGGAGAACGTTGAAACCCTTGAACATTTTGAAAGCACGATCGGGATATACGAAAAATTATTCCGCATTAAACCCGCCATAATCGCCCATGACCTGCACCCGGACTACCTGAGCACGCATTACGCACGGGAGCGGGGCGCGGCCGATCCATCTTTAAAATTATTCCCGGTACAGCACCATCATGCGCACATAGCATCCTGTATGGCCGAGAACGGGACCCGGGGCCCTGTCATCGGGGTCGCTCTCGACGGAACCGGCTATGGAACCGACGGCAATATCTGGGGCGGCGAAATTTTGCTGGCAGATTACAGGGGTTTTGAACGGCTCGCCCACTTTGAATATGTCCCGTTGCCTGGGGGAGACGCAGCCACTAAAAAACCCATCAGGATAGCGGCTGCTTACCTTTACCACCTGCTCGGGGAGGGCGGGTTGCAAAGGTCCGGCCTGATGACGAGGATGGAACCCGAAGAATTGTCTTTGTTAAAACAGCAGATGGATAAAAGAATAAACTCACCCTACACTTCGAGCTGCGGAAGGCTTTTTGACGCAGTGGCATCGCTGCTGGGGATAAAAGACAGCATCAATTATGAGGCCCAGGCGGCCATCGAACTGGAGATGTGCGCGACCGGTGTTGAAGGGAACGCAAAGTTGAGATATCCCTTTGAAATTGGCGAGGAACCCGGGTTGAAAACCATTCGTCTGGGGGCCCTCTTTGATGCTATACTAAACGATATAAACAACGGCCGAAGCCGCCCTGAAATCGCCTATAGTTTCCACGATTCGCTCGCCGCAAGCATCGCGGGATTGTGCGAAAACCTGTCAGAGAAAAGCGGGATAAGATCTGTCGTGTTAAGCGGCGGTGTATTTCAGAACCGGTTGCTGTTTCGCCTGCTTTTCAAAGCTTTGCAGGAAAAAGGTTTAGACGTTCTCACTCATAAACAAGTGCTGTCCAATGACGGCGGCATAGCGCTGGGACAGGCGATGATCGCCGGTTCCGCGCACGAAAACTAACGGAGGTATTCGATGTGTGTTGCAGTCCCTGCTCTTATCGTGAATCTTAACGGTACCGACGCGGAAGTCGATATCGAGGGTGTGCGCAGAAAAACCAGCATTTACCTGACACCCGAAGCAAAACTAGGCGATTACGTGCTGATGCACGCGGGTTTCGCCATCAGGGTGATAGACCTGCAGGAAGCTAAAGAGACGATTGCCTTGTTGAAGGAAATCAATGCAACCGGTTAACGATTTTCGTGATTCGGAACTGGCGCTTGCGCTGGTTGAAAAAATAAAACGGCGGGCGCAAGGTCCAGCCCGATTGATGGAGTTTTGCGGTAGCCACACCGCAGCAATCCTCAAGTTTGGTTTAAGGCAGCTTCTGCCGCCGGGGGTGGAGATGCTTTCAGGCCCGGGCTGCCCGGTATGCGTTACCGACCAGGCCGATATCGACCGGGCCATCGAACTGGCGAGAGTGCCCGGTTTGGTACTTTGTACCTTCGGGGACATGTTGAAAGTCCCCGGGACATACTCCAGCTTGCAACAGGCGAGGGCCGAGGGCTGCGACGTGCGGATGGTGTATTCGACCCTCGACGCCGTGGAAATCGCGGTTGCCAATCCAGAAAAGCCTGTAGTATTCCTGGGCGTCGGATTTGAAACTACCGCCCCGACTATCGCAGCCTCCATTGCACAGGCGAGCAGCCGTAAAATCAAAAATTACTCAGTTTTTTCTCTTGCGAAATTGTGCCCTCCTGTCATGAAAGCCCTGCTGGACGGCGGGGAAATTAAAATCGACGGCATTATCTGCCCCGGCCATGTCAGCGCGATCATCGGTTCGAAACCCTATGAATTTATCCCCCGCGATTACAATATCGGCTGTGTTGTGGCCGGGTTCGAACCGGTCGATATCCTTATGGCTGTTGACCGTTTGCTGGCGCAGATAGAAAGCCGGGCCCCGGCGGTGGAGATCGCCTACGGAAGGACGGTTTCCCCTGAAGGCAATTTAATCGCGCAGCAGCTGCTGTATGAGATATTCGAGCCTCAACCCGCCCGTTGGAGGGGCGTGGGTGAAGTGCGCGGAAGCGGGTATAAGATCCGTGAGAAATACAGCGAATTTGATGCCGAGCGTCTTTTTGTCATAAATCCCGGACCGGCGAAAGAACCCGCAGGATGCCGTTGCGGCGACGTTTTGCGTGGACTAATACGTCCGACCGGATGTCCGCTTTTCGGCCGCGCCTGCACCCCTGAGCGCCCGGTGGGCCCGTGCATGGTCTCGGGCGAAGGTGCATGCGCCAGCTACTACCTCTTCGGAGAAGGCGATGGAAGATAAAGTCCTTATGGCCCACGGGAGCGGAGGGAAGCTGACCCACGAACTCATAAACCGGTGTTTCGTGGGAAAACTCAGCAATCCATGGCTGGCCCGTATGGATGATTCAGCCATCCTTGAATCAGAAGGCCGGATGGCTTTCACAACCGACAGTTATGTTGTAACCCCGTTATTTTTCCCGGGCGGCGATATCGGCAAACTGGCGGTTTGCGGTACCGTTAATGACCTTGCGGTGAGCGGGGCGAAGCCCAGGTTCCTGAGCCTGGCTTTTATCATAGAAGAGGGGTTGGAAATATCCGACCTGGAAAAAGTCGTAGATTCGATCAGCAAAACCGCGCAGGCTGCAGGTGTTGAAGTCGTCACCGGGGACACCAAGGTAGTGCAGAGAGGAAAAGCCGACAGGCTGTTCGTAAATACCGCCGGAATAGGATATATCCCTGCCGGAATCAATGTGTCGGGGTCCAATGTCAAAGCTGGAGACGTGATCATTTTAAGCGGTACGATAGGCGACCACGGGATGACCATCATGGCCCAGAGGGAAGGGCTGCGCTTTTCCGGTGACCTGGCGAGCGATTGCGCCCCCTTGAATGGGTTGATAACTGAAATGCTGCAGGCATGCCCCGATATCCGCTGTATGCGTGACCCTACGCGGGGAGGCGTCGCCACCACCTTGAACGAAATCGCTGCACAATCTAAAGTGGGGATGCGCATCGAGGATGGTTCCATCCCTGTCCGGCCCCCTGTTTCCGCCATGTGCGAATTACTCGGGCTGGACCCTCTTTATATAGCCAACGAAGGTAAAATACTGGCTTTCGTGCCTGAGGCGGCTGCCGGGGGAGTGCTCGAAATAATGCGGCGGCACCAGTACGGCAAGGATGCAGCGATAATCGGGCGTGTCACGGGGGAACACCCGGGCAGAGTAACATTGAAGACCCGGCTGGGAACATCCAGGATACTCGCAATGCTGTCCGGAGACATCCTGCCTCGCATCTGTTGATGCCCGATATACGATTGTAAAATGAAAGAGTCCGCTTGTGGCGGACTCTTTCATTTTCTGATTTACGGGACAGTTTTATAGTTCTGAATCGAATTCCAGGTCGCTAGAATCGAGGCCGGCTTCGTCGAGTTTGGCTTTAGCCAGGTTCAACTTCAAACGGGCTTCGTTCAACCGCATCTGTAACGCTTCTCTTTCTAATTCAGCGGCCGTAAGCTTGGTGCGGACGGCGTCGGTAAAAAGGTTGATGAGCGAATCCAGTTCAGATGTTTCAAAAGCATCTGTCATTATTTTCCCCTTCGGCAGAATAAATTCAACATTACGATTAGACATTATAACATTAGCCCATCCAGTTGGCACATCATTGAAAGGCATGGCTTTGACCGGGTAAATACCATCTGGCATAATGCTGGGTATCGCCGCCGTACCCGCGAATTGCCGATTATACAAATGTGTGGAAAACATGGACCATAGGCGTTATCACGCCTGAAATCGAGATAAATGGATACAACAGCTCCGAAAATCGGATTACGTTCTTTACCGAAACGCCAGATCATCCTGACCATGGCAGGCGTCTTGCTGGCCATGTTCATGAGTTCGCTGGACCAGACTATCGTGGATACGGCCATGCCCCGTATAATCGTCGACCTGAACGGTTTTGCGCATTATACCTGGGTCATAACCGTTTATATCATCACTTCAGCCATCACCATCCCGATAATAGGCAAGCTGACCGATATCTACGGGCGGAAACGTTTCTATATTGCCGGCATTGCGATTTTCACCGGTGCTTCGGTGTTGTCCGGGCTAAGCCACAGTATGCTCCAATTGATCATTTTCCGCGGTTTGCAAGGTGTCGGCGCCGGCTCAATGGTCGCAAATGCCTTTACCGTGATTGCAGATATCTTCCCGCCGGCCGAACGAGGTAAATATCAGGGGATCATCAGCGCTGTTTTCGGTATGTCTGCAATCATCGGTCCTTCGCTTGGAGGTTTTATCACCGACAGGCTTTCCTGGCATTGGATATTTTTCGTAAACCTTCCCATCGGGATCGTAAATATTATCCTCTTTTTGTTCTTTTTCCCTAACTTCCGGACCGACCCCGGGCACCGCCACTCAGTGGACTACCAGGGGATGATCGCTCTTTCGGTCGGAGTCGCGTCTTTGCTTCTCGCACTTTCGTGGGGCGGCGGAGAATACCCCTGGATTTCATTCCCGGTGCTGGGCCTCCTATTGGTTTTCGGCGTCATGCTGGCAGCATTCTTATTTATCGAAAGCCGGAGCAGGGAACCTCTGATACCCCTTTCGCTTTTCAGAAATCACATCGTCGCGATATCGGAAACAGCTGTTTTCCTCACGGCATTCGGCATGTACGGCGCCATAACATTCGTGCCCCTGTTTTTTCAGGGAGTTTTAAGTGCCACGGCCACAGCGAGCGGCGGTTACCTGACCCCTATGATACTGGGCCAGGTCAGCGGAAGTTTTCTTTCCGGGCAACTCCTTTCCAGAGCGGGGGGGCACTACCGCCTTCAGGGCGTGGTCGGGCTGGGCCTCATGGGCGCGGGGATTTTTCTTCTCTCGAGAATGGGGATCGGCACCAGCTACGGCGTGGCGGTTGTGAATATCGTAATCACCGGTTTTGGCCTGGGGATTACGATGCCCCTGTATACCATCGCAGTGCAAAACGCCGTTCCCTATAATCTGCTCGGCATAGCTACATCCACCGTGCCATTTATCCGCTCTATCGGCGCATCGGTCGGCCTGGCGATTTTCGGTTCGACGATGACCAGCCGTTTTGCTTCGGGTTTCAATTCACTTCTCTCCCCTGAACTGCGGGCCGTGTTGCCTGCTTCTCAGATCGACTCCCTTTCTCATAACCCTCAGGTGCTGGTCAGCGCAGAATCGCAGGCCCAATTGAAACAGTTTTTGACACAAGCAAGCCCTCAGGGGAGCCAGCTGTTTGTTCAGCTCCAGGACGCACTCAAGCGGGCACTTAGTTCGGCGCTTCATGAGGTGTTCATCATCAGCCTCGTGGCCGCGGGTGTGTCGCTTGCGATCCATCTCCTGATAAAGGAGATCCCGCTACGCAAAGAGCACAGTACCGCTCCCCCGACCGTGGAGTAGTTTAAAAATAACCTCCGGAAACCAACGAAACCTATGGCAAAAGCACGCTAAGATGTGTATAATGTAGCCCACCTGTTTTTGCAATCGAAAAAATGAAAGGAGAATAACGTATGCCTGGTTTGTTCTGGATCGTACCCATAGCCGGCGTGCTCACCATGCTGTTCGTTCTCTGGCTGGCCAGAGATGTATTAAAGCGCGACAGCGGCACACCCAAGATGCGTGAAATCGGCGACATGATTTTCCAGGGTGCCTGGGCTTTCATGAAGCGCCAGTACAGCACTATCGCGATGTTCGCGGTAGTTGTGGCTGTGGTCATCGGGGTCCTGGTCGGTGTACTGGGCCACAATCAGCCCGGATATTCCGGTTTTGACATCGCATGGCGCACATCGGTCGCTTTCCTTGTTGGCGCCCTTTGCTCCGGTTTTGCCGGGTTCGCCGGGATGTATATCGCAGTCAAATCCAACGTACGGTGCGCCTCTGCTTCACAGAGAAGCTTGAGGGAAGCCGTTACCGTGGCTTTACGCGGCGGAGGCGTTGCCGGGTTCCTTATCACGGCGATGAGCCTTATCGGCGTTACAGCCATCTTTTTCGCTTTCGGCGGCTACGATAAGCCTGACATCGCGCCCAACCTGATAGTAGGTTTTGGTTTCGGCGCCAGTTTTGTTGCACTTTTCGCACAACTTGGCGGCGGTATCTATACCAAGGCCGCTGATGTGGGTGCCGACCTTGTCGGCAAAGTCGAATCCGGCATCCCGGAAGACGATCCGCGCAACCCGGCTGTCATCGCCGACCTCGTAGGGGATAATGTCGGCGACTGCGCGGGACGCGGTGCCGACCTTTTTGAATCTACAGCAGCAGAGAACATCGGCGCCATGATCCTGGGCATCGCGGTATACGTGGTGACGAAAAACGTTGTCTGGATACTTTTCCCCCTGGTTGTACGCGGTTTCGGGATGATCGCCAGCATGGTAGGTCTGATCTCGGTGAAGGCAAACGAAAAAGAAAATCCTATGAATGCCCTAAACCGTGGATATTACGTAGCTTTAGTCCTTTCTGTAGTGGGATTGTTCGTCAGTGTCCATTACATGCTTAATAAAGACCTCGGCGGCAAAGAATACTGGCTTTTTGGGGCCGGGCTTGTCGGTATCGCCGCCAGCATAATCGTGGTCTATATAACGAGGTATTACACCGAGTTCCGCTATCGTCCCGTAAAGGAAATAGCGGAAGCATCCAAGACCGGGCCTGCCACCAACATCATCGCGGGCCTTTCGGTTGGGTTCGAAACGACTTTCGCCACTGCCATGATCATCGGCGTATCCCTGATGCTAGCTTACTGGTTTGGTACACAGAGCGGCATCGCCGGCGCCGGTGCCTTCGGGACGGCAGTCGCGACGATGGGCATGTTGATGACCTGCCCCTATATCCTTACCATGGACGCTTTTGGCCCCATCACCGATAATGCGAACGGTATAAATGAGATGGCCGGAGCGGGTCCAGAGATACGTAAAGTGACTGATCGGCTGGATGCGGTCGGCAACACCACCAAAGCTCTAACCAAGGGCTATGCCCTGGTTTCCGCAGGCCTCGCAGCTTTCCTTCTATTCCAGGCCTACCTTGACCGGGTGTCCATCATAAAATTCGGTACTCCGGGCGAATACACGGTCGTTGATATCGCACGCGTGGAAGTGTTCGTTGGAGCTTTACTTGCTGCGATGGTAGTGTACTTATTCAGCGGCATGGCGATAAAAGCTGTCGGTAAAACAGCAGGAAAAATCATCGAAGAGGTCCGCCGGCAATTCCGGGCTGATCCCGAGATACTCAATCCCAAAGATCCTAAAAATCCCCACAAGCCTGATTATGCCAAGGCCGTGGATATCACAGCCCGTGCGGCCCTCCGCGAAATGGTCGCCCCCGGGTTGCTTCCTGTCCTGGCGCCGGTAATCGTCGGGCTGGTTTTCAAATGGATGAATTACGACGCCCCCATGGTCGTCGCCGGTTTCCTGATGGTTGGAACCATCGGCGGTATCATGATGGCTTCGTTCATGAACAATGGCGGCGGCGCCTGGGACAATGCCAAGAAAATGATTGAAGACGGACAACTTAAAGATGAGAAGGGCAATGTCTTAGGTAAGAAAACCCCTGCCCATGCGGCCGCGGTGGTTGGCGATACCATCGGCGATCCGCTTAAAGACACAGCCGGTCCTTCGCTGCATGTTTTGATCAAACTGCTCGCCACCGTCACACTGGTGCTGGTACCCCTGTTCATCAAGTAAACCAAGAAAATACCCGATACAGCAGTGTACAAGGGGAGGCCGACAGGCCTCCCCTTCTTTATTATTTGCCGAAAGGCCGTCGTATATACGACCGAATAATCAGCACCCGGGCGACATTCGCCCATATCATTCCGACACTATAAAAAGGGAACGTAACCAAAATGTTATAACTATTTATGTCGAGGATATAAAGCGTTATGTCCACTAATCCTTTACATTCTCTTTACGCTGGCCTGATATAATATCGATTGTTGTAGATATGCGAATATTAGTGGTTGAGGACGAAAAAGATCTCGCTGAAGCACTTGGACGGGGGTTGACCCGGCAGGGGTATCCGGTCGACCTGGCATTTGACGGAGAATCGGCCCTCGATATGGCCGAGATAAATAACTACGACCTCATCGTTTTGGACCTGAACCTGCCGAAGGTTGACGGTATAGAAGTATGCCGAAGGATCCGGGCTTCCGGTTCTGCTGTCGGGATATTGATGCTGACGGCACGCTCAGGGCTCGACGACCGTGTTTCCGGTTTGGACACGGGAGCCGATGATTACCTTATCAAGCCGTTCCATTTCCCGGAACTCCTGGCGCGCGTGAGGGCAATATTGCGCAGGGACGGGGAACAGCGCTCCTCCATCCTTCGTGCGGGAGATATGGTCCTTGATCCGAATGCCATGAAGTTATTCGTGGGGGACGCGGAAATAGCACTCACATCTAAAGAATTCGGTATTTTGGAGTATCTCATAAGATGTGCAGGGCGAGT
>Ga0073936_10003477_pt1 | contig 22553 bp, 21 predicted proteins | sample AliMusrvi5mmetaG_FD_87041 | JGI IMG/M metagenome (GOLD analysis project Ga0073936, IMG submission 87041) | Freshwater lake bacterial and archeal communities from Alinen Mustajarvi, Finland, to study Microbial Dark Matter (Phase II) - Alinen... | ecosystem: Environmental > Aquatic > Freshwater >... | reverse complement strand
GCCGCTGCCGCGCGCTGGCGCCAGCACCTGAACGACGAGCTCCCCGCTGACCTCGAAAAACTGCTGCCAGCCTGCGACCCTGCCAAGCCCATGGCCACGCGCTCCGTCTCCGGCGTGGTGCTCAACGCGCTGGCGCCCGCGCTGCCGCAGCTCGTGGGTGGCTCGGCCGATCTCGCACCCAGCACCATGACTCTCCTGAAGGGCAGCCCCTTCATCGCACCCGGCGCATTCGCGGGACGCAACTTCCACTTCGGCATCCGCGAGCACGCCATGGCTGCGATCATGAACGGCATCACCGTGCACGGTGGCTTCCGCATATTCGGCGGCACCTTCTTCGTGTTCAGCGATTACTGCCGCCCGGCCATTCGCCTGGCAGCCATCATGAAGCTGCCCGTGGTCTACGTCTTCACACACGACAGCTTCTACGTCGGCGAGGATGGCCCCACGCATGAGCCTGTCGAGCAGATCGCCGCGCTGCGTTGCATCCCGGGGCTGACCGTGATCCGGCCGGCCGACCCCACCGAGACCGGCGCCGCCTGGATCGTCGCGCTGAAGCACAAGCAGGGGCCTGTGGCCCTGCTGCTCACGCGCCAGAACACTGCCGTGATCGACCGCGCCGCCTACCCTGCGGCCAGCAACCTCGAAAAGGGCGGCTATACGCTCTGGCAGAACGGCTCCGGCACACCGGACCTGATGATCCTTGCCACCGGTTCCGAGGTCGAGATCGCGCTGGCCGGCGCCAAACAGCTTGCGGGCGTCAATGTGCGTGTCGTGAGCCTGCCCTCATGGGAGCTTTTCGCTGCACAATCGCAGGAGTATCGTGACAGCGTCATCGACCCCCAGTGCTGCAAGCGTCTGGTGGTCGAGGCCGGCACCTCGTTCGGCTGGGAGCGCTACATCGGCCGCCGCGGCGCGGCGCTCACGCTCGACCACTTCGGTGCCTCCGGCGCCTACAAGGATTTGGCCAAGGCCTTCGGCTTCACGGCGGAGAACGTGGCGGCCAAGGCTAAGGCGATGCTGCAGTAAGAATCGCACCGTTCATAGAGAAGTTTCCTTGGGGTGACGCTGCAAGCCGCCGCTTGCCGGATGTTTGACCTTCCTTGGTGAACCGGTAAACCCACCCTATGGACATTTCCCAGCAACTCCACTCGATCGCCGACACCTGGGGCACGGACTTTTTCGGTGTCGCAGACCTGACGCCGGCGCGCGCGGCCATCCTGCAACAGGGCGGGCCGGAAGTCGCATCCTATCCGCGCGCCGTTTCCGTGGGGTTCGCGCTTCCGCATGCGATTGTCGATCAACTGCCGCAGCGTGCGGATCGCACCGTCACGTTGAGCTACCGGCACCATTGCTATGATGTGATCAACCAGCGCCTGGACCTCATCACCTCACAGATCAGCGCAGCGCTGCAACGCGCCGGACACCGCGCCTGGCCAATACCGGCGTCGCAAACCGTGAATGAAAAACTTCTCTGTGGAATCTTCTCGCACAAGCTGGCGGCACATCTGGCAGGACTGGGCTGGATCGGCCGAAGCTGCCTGCTCGTGACGCCTCAGGCAGGCCCGCGGGTGCGCTGGGCCACGGTGCTGTCCGACGCCCCGCTCCCTGAAACCGGCAAGCTCATGGACGTCCGCTGTGGCGATTGCCGTCAGTGCGTCGATATCTGCCCGGCCCAGGCATTCACAGGTGAACCGTTCCGTGAATCCGAGCCGCGCGAAGCCAGATACGACGCCCGCAAATGCGAACAGTACCTCGTGCGCATGCGCGAAACCAACGCCAAATTCGGCGTGTGCGGCATGTGCCTGTATGTCTGCCCGCACGGGAGAAAGAAGCGCGCGGAAGGGTAAGGCGGCGTGCAGGTAAGGCCGCCAAAAAATATCCTGCGTATCCGACCTCCGCGCGCTATTCGTACCCGCGCGGGTTTTGCGATTGCCAGCGCCACTGGTCGGCGCACATCTCGTCCACGCTGCGCTCGGCCTTCCAGCCGAGCAGCTGGAGCGCCAGAGAAGGATCCGCGTAGCATTCCGCCACGTCGCCAGGACGCCGTGGCGCCAGTTCGTACGCCACCTTCCGGCCGCTGGCCTTCTCAAATGCGCGGTTCATCTCCAGCACGCTGGTGCCGCGACCTGTGCCGAGATTCACCGTGACCAGAGATGGTTTCCGCGCCAGGTAGTCCAGCGCCGCCAAGTGCCCCCGCGCCAGGTCCACCACGTGGATATAGTCGCGCACGCCAGTGCCGTCGCACGTCGGATAGTCGCTGCCGAACACGCGCAGCTTGGGCAGCTTGCCCACCGCCACCTGTGCCACGTACGGCATCAGGTTGTTCGGAATGCCGTTGGGATCCTCGCCGATGCGGCCGCTGATGTGCGCGCCCACCGGGTTGAAGTAGCGCAGCCGCGTGATGCCCCAGCCCGGCCCGGCAGCGTCGAGGTCGCGCAGCATCTGCTCGATCATCAGCTTGGTCTGGCCGTACGGATTGGTTGCACTCAGCGGCGCGTCCTCGCGCAGCGGCATGGATTTCGGCACGCCATACACCGTGGCGGAAGAGCTGAACACCAGCAGTTTCACGCTGTGCGCGCGCATGACATCCAGCAGGACTAGCGTGCCAGTGATGTTGTTGTGATAGTACTCCAGTGGCTTCTGCACGGACTCGCCCACAGCCTTGAGACCCGCAAAATGAATCACCGCGTCGTAACGCGCGGCCGCAAAGACGGCGTCGAGCTTCGCGCGGTCCAGTAGATCGACCTTGTGGAAAGCGAATGAGCGCCCGGCGATCTCCCGCACGCGCCGCAGCGACTCCTCCTTGCTGTTGCAGAGGTTGTCGACCACTGTCACGGCGTGCCCCTTTGCCAAAAGCTCGATGACCGTGTGGCTGCCGATATATCCCGCGCCGCCGGTGACTAGAATGTTCATGCTTTCTCCTTCGAACGAATCTACACGCACATCCGTGCATCAGAATAGCAAAGCCCCTCCAGACGCGCCAGCCTCGCGACAGCCAGCACAAGAACGTAAAAGACTTTGGACACAGAGGGCACAGAGCGAGACAGAGATCACAGAGAATTTTGCAACTGCGGCCATCCTCCTGCGCCAAGGCTCCAGCAGACAAGCCGGCCGTGGCTATAGAAGCCTCTGTGCCCTCATCTCCCCCTCTGCGCCCTCTGTGTCCAAAGCACCTCTACATTCCTGCAACAACTGCTTCGATTCCTCCCGTGTACGCCCCAAAAAGAGGGAATTTGGATCGTGCGCGTGAACGGCGGCCGCCGCGCGGGCGGGATCCGCATTGGCGTAGCAGTAGACGCAGCCATGTAAACAAGTTTCATAGCGGCCGATGTCCACGCTGTCTGCGCAGCCGCATTCCGGCCGGTTCGGGTGCCGGGGCGTGCGGCAGGAGGCGCCGGAATAGAGACGCGCGATCGCCTCGCCGTCGATGCAGTGTGCGCGGTGGACGCGGCCGCCCAGCAGGTTGTTGCAGCAGCAGGCGTGCAGCGTCATGCCGTGCGCTTCGGCAATGCCGGCCAGCTGCTCCGCCAGTTTCCGACGAGCAGGCAGGTCCGGGTCGACAATGCGTACACCGGTTGCACGCTCCAGGGCGGCGAGGTTGCACTCGACCTTGCGGTAGCGCCAGGCAAAACTGACGATGCAGCGCCGTACGCTCCCGCGCAGCGCAGCAGCCAGCGCAGCAAAGCGGTCGAGGTGAGATTCAGCCAGCGTCAACTCCGAGAGGATGATCGGGTCGTAGCGCCACTGAATGTGCTCCGGCGAGAAGCGGCTGGCGAGTTCGCGCAGGCTGTCAACCGCGTCTTCCATTGGCACAACGCGTGGCTCGAAGATGGACGGCAGCCCGGTGATGGTGTAGTTGAAAAAGCAGGGGTAACCGCGCGCCTGCAGCGTGCGCAGGTGCGGCAGGAACAGGCGGAAATTCTTCGACCAGAAGGCCAGGCAACGAACATCATCGCGCCGCAGCGATACGAGCTGCGGCCGGCCACCGAACGGATTCTCCCAGCCGACGATCCCGGCGTCCAGCCGCCGGAGAAACCAATCGCCATAGAAGGCAGGAATGTCGGTGCGCCGCGAGATGGAGATAATCCGGGGAGGCATGGCTGTGAACCCGCGTGCGGCGGCGCGCGTGTCACGCGCCGACTGCGGCTGGCACAGCCGCAGCTACACAAATACCGTACGTGCGACGCATCGCAAGAAAAGCTAACCCTTCATGTCCGTGTCCGTCGTGTCAGCCGGCGGCGCCGTGCGGGCGTGATGGCGTCGGACCAGTAACACGATCAGTCGGATCACCCCGACCACGATCAGGAGACCCAGCAGGATGGAGGGCAGCATGTGCCGTGCATCGGCCTTCAGGTTGTTCAAGATCTCAATCAGCGCCTCACCCATCCCGTAGCCCAGGCATCCAAGCAGCGTGGCCCACGATAAGGCGCCGAAGCAGTTCAGCAGCGTGAAGCGGCCATGGCCGACGCCGCTGGCGCCGATCAGCAACGGCGTGAGGATGCGGAAGCCATAGAAGAAGCGGAATGCGAAGGCGATGACTGAGCCGTGTCGGCGCAGATGGTGGAAGACCTTTTCGGCCCGCTGCTTCAATCGCGGGAAGCGGTTGAGAACCTGCAGCCCCTTGTGCCGGCCGAGGCTGAAGCAGACCTGGTCGCTGACGATGGCGCCCATGAATGCGGCGAGGATGACGCCGTAGAGCCTCAGGTCTGTGCAGCGCGCGCACAGCCCACCCACTATCAGGGCAATATCGCCCTCCAGGAACGTGCCGATCAGCACGCCAAGGTACCCGTACGTCTCGATGCCTTCCTTGAGCGTCATGTCAGCCTGCCGACTGCCGGAAATCCGTCACCGGTAAACATTCCAGCTGTCTCCTCAACCGATTAAAGAGGAGTATAGCGTGCGCTACGTCTGCGGCCAAGCCCGGCGTTGCGGCTGTTGCGTCGACGCGTCATTCCGACTCGCGCACGATGGAGGCACCCAACCGCCGCAACTCTTCCTCAACACTCTCGTAGCCGCGGTCGATGCTTTCGGCGTTGAGGATCACGGTCTCACGCCGCGCGCAGAGTGCCGCAACCAGCAGCGCCATGCCGGCACGGATGTCCGGGCTGGCGACCCGCGTGCCGTGCAGCGCGGACGGACCGGTCACTACGACGCGGTGGGGGTCGCACTGCACGATGCGTGCGCCCATGCCGATCAGGTAGTCCACAAAATACATGCGGCTCTCAAACATCTTCTCGAAGAAGAGCGTGGTGCCGCGTGTCTGAGTTGCGAGCACGATCAGCACGCTCATCAGGTCCGATGGAAATGCGGGCCAGGGGCCGTCCTCGATCTTCGGAATTGCGTCGCCAAAGTCGTAGGCGGTCCGCAGGCGCTGGCGGGCGGGCACATGCAGCGTGCCGTTCTTTTCCAGCGTCCACTTCACGCCGAACCGCGCGAACGGCCGGGCGAGCACCTCGAAATCCGCCGTCTGCACATCCTGAATGCGAAGCTCGCCACCGGTCACCAGCGCGGCCACCAGGTAGCTGCCGGCATCGATGTAGTCCGGCCCGACGCGCGCCTCGACGCCATGCAGGCGCTCGACGCCCTCGATAGTCAAGAGGTTGGTGCCAATCCCCTCCATGCGCGCACCCATGGCCACAAGCATGCGGCAGAGGTCTTGCACGTGCGGTTCGCAGGCGCAGTTGTAGAGCGTCGTGCGCCCCTTGGCCAAGGCCGCGGCCATGAGGAGATTCTCCGTGCCTGTCACGCTGGCCTCGTCGAGCAGGATGCGCGCGCCAGTCAGCTCCTTGGCGCGGAACGTGTAGGGCCCGTTGGCGCGCACAGCCACACCGAGCTGCTGCAGACCGGTCAGGTGCGTGTCCACGCGGCGGCGGCCGATCACGTCGCCCCCAGGCGGATAAATCGTGGCGCTGCCACAACGCGCCACCAGCGGCCCGGCAAAGAGGATGGAGGAGCGGACCCGCCCGCAAAGCCGGCGGTCGAGGCGCGTGGAGCGGATGCGGCGCGCGTGCAGCCGGACCGTGCGCGTGGCCTCATCGAGCCGGACCTCCACACCCATGCGGTCGAGCAATTCCAGCATGGTGCGCACATCCGCGATCAGCGGCAGGTTGGCCAGCGTGACCGGCTCATCGGTCAGCAGGCAAGCGGCCAGCATGGGAAGCGCAGCGTTTTTGTTGCCAGGGGTGCGGTGCGTGCCGGAAATCGGCCGCCCGCCCTTGATGACAAATCGCGACATGTTCTGCTTTCCGTGCCAATGGCATCCGGCACAGCGCTTACATTACGAGGCGCCACTGCCGGGCGCAAGGCGATAACGGCAGTGCGGATTTTGGAATGCGGTACGCAGAATTCCGGAAATGACCCGTGGCGAATGGTTATTGACCCTCCGCATCGAAAGGCGACGCTGGGTTTCCGCTTGGCAGCGCGGCAGGCGTGCCCTATCGTCTGCAGCAGCAGACACGATACTGCCGGAGGCTAACACATGAGCGATCCCCATCCGCCCACGATTGCGCTGGATACCAAGGACTATTACAACGTCATGGCGCACTTCTATCGCGGCGAGGTGGGGCGCATCATGCTCTGGCGGCAGCGGCTTGACCTGACCACCAACTGGGCCATCGCCGCCACAACCGGCATCATCACCTATGCGTTGAGCCACGCGGAGATCACCCACTTGGTGTTCTTCTTCGCGAACATGATCTGCCTCTTCCTGCTGATCGTCGAGTCGCGGCGCTACCGGTACTACGACGCTTTCCGGGCGCGTGTCCGCATGCTCGAGGCGCACTTTCTCAAACCCATGGTGCTACGGCAGACTCAGCACGACGAGCTGTGCTGGCGAGAGCAGTTAGCCAACGACCTGACACTGCCGTCGTTCAAAATCAGCCGAAGCGAGGCGCTCTACCGCCGCTTCGGGCGCAACTACATCTGGCTGTTTCTGATCATCGCCGGCGCGTGGGGCGTCAAGGTGTGGGCGCATTGCCCGGGCGCGCAGACACTCCACGGTTTTCTTCCGGCCATCCAGAACGGACAGCCGCTGCCCCCGTGGCTTTTCTGGACGCTCGGCATGCTGTTTCTCGGCTCAATGATCTGGCTTCTGGTCGGTGCGCTACGGCTCGAGGTCTACACGTCCGAAACCGACATCGGGCAGGTGCATGAGCGCGAGTGGCAGGTGTAATTCTAAAAAGGTGAATAGGCTGAAGGCTGTTAGGTTTGACAATGCGCATTTCGATCGACAACCGACAGCGACTCTTTCGCATTGACCGGGTCGCCTTACGGCAGGTAGCGGCGGACCTGGCGGCGCTGGCAGCCACAAGCCGCGGCGCGTCCCCGTGGCGCGAGGCGATCGTAATCCTCACGGACGATGCCGGCATGACGAACTGGAACCTCCGGGTGATGCGACACACCGGAAGCACGGACGTGATCTCCCAGTGCTACGAGCCGCTTCCCAACGAGCCAGCCGGCATACGCGGCGAACTGCTCGTCAACGTGGAACGGGCGTGGCAGGCGGGGTCGGAACGCCGGAACTGGTCCTCTTCGCACGAACTTGCGCTCTATGTCGCCCACGGGTTCGACCATCTGAACGATGCCGAGGACGACTCCCCGGCCGGTCGCCGACGCATGCGCCGGCGTGAATTGCGCTGGCTGTGCCGAATCCGCATACCCACGCTGTTCTCTAAATTCGCACGGCAGTGACGGTAAACGCCTCACGAATGAGATTTGGCACGCAGCCGCGAACAGCGTCATCGCGGCTTGCTCCTCTCGCTGCGACATTGTGGCCAAGGCTGCCGCGCCAGAGTTGCGCGGCGTTTCTTCTTGGGGAAGGATTGCCCACCACGTATTGCCCTGTATTGCCTGTTTCCGCGGCGTTTTCCCCTTTCCCACCCAATTCGACAGTAGCCCTGCTGTTTGGCACGATCCAAGCGTATAATGGGGTCAGGCTGTGACCCACAGATTGTTCTGGCAGTTGCAGAAACGGGCGAAGCGAGCGGTAGACAGGTCCGTGCAACCATGATCCCAAAGTCTGTTGGTCACAGGGAAACGTAGGTTAAACGCATCGCCTCGATTTGGGATCATGGCCCTTCGCTTTTCAACCCAACCCAACCGATTATATATACACCCAACCCCATAAAGTCCGTGCGAGCGTCTCACCCTCCTGCTCGCACGGCAGTCAAGGCCGGCATTGCCGGCCTTGATGTTTTTCAGGGGTCTGAAGGCAAGGGCAGGTCCGGCGGCTCTTTCGAACTTTAATCCGTCATGCCGGCACAAGCAGGCCGTTCTCAAGGCGCAGCACGCGGTGGCAGCGTGCGGCGACTTCCGGCGCATGCGTGACCACTACCAGTGCGTGCCGGTCCTCCTGCGCCAGACCGAAGAGCATCTCGAGAATCTGTGCACCGGTGTCGTGGTCCAGATTGCCGGTAGGTTCGTCCGCCAGCAGCAGCCCGGGGTTGTTCATGAAGGCGCGGGCCAGCGCCACGCGCTGCTGCTCGCCGCCGGAAAGCTCCAGCGGCGTGTGCGAGGTGCGGTCCGACAGCCCGACGCGCGCCAGCAGCGCCAGCGCGCGCGCCTTCGCGCGGCCGCAGTGCGCACCGATCGCCAGGGCTGGCAGCAGGACGTTCTCCACCACGTCCATCTCCGGCAGCAGGTGATAGGATTGAAAGACGAAACCGATGCGCTCCGCCCGCAGACGACTGCGCTCGCGCGAGGACAGCGCGTAGATCGGTTTCCCGTCGATGCTCACATCGCCTGCGTCCGGCCGGTCGATGCCGCCCAGCAAGTGCAGCAGGGTGCTCTTTCCGGTGCCGCTGCGCCCGACAATGGCCACGCGCTCGCCCGGCGCCACCGCCAGCGCCGCGCCCTGAAGCACCCGCACGGTCTTGTGTGGGAGCACGTAGGTCTTGTGGAGGCCAACGGCTGTCAGAAGGGTGTCCATAAATTGTTTCCTGGTTCAGAGATCAGAGGTCGGAAGTCAGAGGTCAGCATTCCGAAAAGCATGCACCCTCCAGATTCTGGTTTCTGACCTCTGAATCTACTCCTTACGCAGCGCCTGCACGGGGTCCATCCGCGCCGCGCGCCAGGCCGGGAAGAGACTCGCCAGCGAGCAGAAAACGACCACTGCGACGGAGACCAGTGCAAGGTCCAGCGGAACGACGCGCCAGGGAATCTGGTCCAACCCGTAGATACTTTTGGGAAACACCGGAAAACCCAAGTGTCGCAGGATTTCCACCAGATTCTGCAGGTTGTGCAACACCAGATATGCGAAGCCGATCCCCAGCAGCGTGCCGAAGAAGCACTGGATCCATCCATACAGCACGAACGTCCAGAGGACCTGCCCGGATGAAAATCCCAGCGCCTTGAGCAGCCCGATTTCGTCGGTCTTCTGCACCGTAATCACAATCAGGTTCACTGTGACGCAGAACATGGCCACGATGGTGATAAACATCAGCAGGAACACCATCATGTTTTTCTCGGTCGCCAGGGTGCTGAACAACAGACTATCCACCGTCCGCCAGGTCTGCACCGTGTAACGAGGCCCGACCTCTCGCTCGACTGCCGCGACGCAGGCGTCAAACGTCCGGGTGTCGAGCGGCTGCGCAGTCTTCACGTAGATCGTCAGTGCCCCCTGCGGCATGCTCAGCAAGTCGCGCGCGACGCCGATCGACGTCACCACAAATTCACTGTCGAAGTCGCGCTGTCCAACCTGGAATACGCCGCGCACCTCGAGCTCCTCGGGAAATTTCACCTCGTTGGTGTGCACGAGATTCATGGGCGAGTGCAGCAGGATACGATCGCCGACCATCACGCCCAAATTGCGGGCCATGTCGACACCGATCAGAACGCCGTCGCCGGACAGATCCATCCGCCCTTCCAGCAGCTGCGTGGCGGCCAGCACCCGCTTAACCCGGTCCGGCTCCACGCCGATGACCACGGGGGCCAGGATGCGCCGGCGATACTCGGCCAAGACCCGTGTCTCCACGCTGGGCGAGGCAACGACCACGCCGGGGACGCCCTCCAGGCGGTGGCAAAGGGCCGTCTCGTCGCGAATGTACCCCTGCCGGGCGGACACGATGATGTGCGGCTTAAAGGCCAGTATCTTCTCGCGCCAGACGTCGCCAAACCCGGTCATCACCGCCAGGACGATGATCACGATGGCCACGCCTAGGATCACGCCCAGCACGGAAAGGATCGTGACAATGGACACGATCGACCGCTTCGGCTTCAGATACTTAAGCGCCAGAAAAAGAGCGAACGGCATGCGACGGCTCCGGTTATTCCGCAGGGTTTTCAACAGCATACCTGCGCCCGCCGGCAGTGGCAATGGTATCCACCACAGACTGCAGCCAGGATGCCAGGATGCGCTTCCGCGCGGGCGTCAGCCTGCAAATCCAGGCCTGATAATCCGTCTCCACGCCAACACCGTCCAACACCGTCGCCACGCACGCGGGCGGCCGCACGGCAATGCGAGCGTCGATCCGGACGCGCAGCGTCCGGCACAGCGCCGGCCAGGCCGTGATAAAGGCCTGCGCGTCCTCCTCAGACGCCTGTGCGGTCTTCTGCGCAAACTGGTCAAGCCGCTTCATCCGCTCGTCGAACATCTCCTCCAGCCGCAGCAGCGCCCCGGCGTGGCAGCGGCGTTGCCAGGACGCGCGGGCGAAACGCGCGCGCGCCGTGCGCCACCAGGCGTCCAGCGCCAGCAGGTTGCCGAAATAGCAGAGGTTGTTGGCCACGCGGCGGGCGACGTTCCCCATGCGACGCGGATCGTACGGCCTCTGGCCGGAATTCAGCGGCGGTGCGGCCACGAGCTGGCCGGGCGTCAGCACATCCTGCCGGCAGATTCTGCCGGCAGGAAGCACCGTTCCGTACGCGATGCGGCAGGGACCGACCAACCCGCCCTGGCCGCCGAGGAAGATCGGCGGCTGGTCTAGCAGCACGCCGCGCGGCACGTCGCCGAGGAGCGAGGGCGTGGCCTTGTCCTGATGCGTCGTGAAGTTGAAATGCACGTAGGAGGAGCCGACCTCGGAATGGTTGTCCGCGCCGGTTCCGCCAGCCATCAGGCAGTCGCAGAAATTGATCAGGCTACCGAGGACCGCGTGCGGAAACAGCACGGTCTGCTTGAGCCCGACGCTGTGGGCGAACGATGCGTGTTCCTCCAGCAGCGTGCCGGGACGGACGTGCGCGCAGGGCCCGGCATCCACGTCGTCCAGCAGCGTGGCGTGGTCGAACGAGCCGCCACGCAGCCGCACACGCGCGCCGAGCTGGCAATCGCGCAGCGTAACCGGCCCCTCCTCGCCGAGCACACATCCCGGGCCGATTGCCAGCGAAGCCCCATCCAGCCGGCAGCCGGGATGAATCGTCACGCCCGCCGCCAGGCGCGCCGCTGAGACCTCCGGGCCGATGAACACCGTCCCGGACGCCACCAACCGGACGCCGCGTTTACGCAGCGCAGCAATCTGACTGGCGTTATCTGTGCGCGTCCTCATCCAATGGCAGGATACCGGAACCCCTGCGCCGCTTCAATAGAACCTGTCTTCCAATTGCTTGCGCCGCGCGGAATCGGCTTCCGCACTACGCCCGCTCCAAGGCCGCGGCAAACGCGCCATCCGTGCCGTCCCGCATGGGAATGCGCTCGGCCGTGGCGACCAGCCGCAAGGCCGGGTCGGCCGCCAGCGCCCGCTCCACCTGCTGTTGATTCTCCTCGGGCTCCAGGCTGCACGTCGAATAGACCAGCCGGCCGCCAGGCGCGAGCCGCGGCAGCAGGTTCGCAAGCAGGGCCCGCTGCACGGCGCAGAGCTTTTGCTGGCGTCGCTCCGAGAAACGCCAGCGCGCGTCCGGCCGGCGCCGCAGCACGCCGGTGTTGGAACAGGGGACGTCAAGCAGGATGCGATCGAACCGCAACGCCTCGTCCGCCAGTGGTGCGGCAGCATCGCCCGCCACCATTTCCACCCACTCCTGCCGCGTGCGCACCAGAGTCGAGCGTAGCAGGGCCAGACGGTCCGTATGCTTGTCCATGGCTATCAGCCGCCCCTGTCCGCCCATGCGCGCTGCAATCTGCGCCGTCTTGCCGCCGGGCGCCGCGCAGGCGTCCAGCACGGTCAGGCCGGGGCGCACATCGAGTAGTTCGGCGGCCTCCCGCGTGGCGGGATCCTGCACCACAAACGCCCCCTCGTGAAAGCCGGGAATCTCCTCGACGCGCATGCCGTGTGGCACCGTAAAGCAGACCTCCGGCGCAGCCGGATGGGGCGTGAGGCCGGCGGTCAGCGGTCGGCCCAGCGGCAGCATCGCAATCACCGTCTCCGCCGGCGTGTTGTTCCACTGGCAGAGCGCCTCTGCCTCTGCCGCACCATAGCGGGCCATCCAGCGGTCCAGCAGCACGGCAGGATGCGAGAGCCGCACGCCGGCCGGCTGCTGCGCCAGAGCTGCAAGCAGTTCGCTGCGCCGGCGGTCCAGGTTGCGCAGCACGCCGTTGACAAAGCCGGCGGAGTGCGGCGAGGCAATCTTGGCCGCCGCCACCGTGGCGTGCACGGCCGCATAAGCTGGAACTTCCTCCATGAACAGCACCTGGTAGGAACCGGCCAGCAGGGCTGCGCGCATTTCGCCTTCCGGCATGCTCTTCACCAGCTGCTGCAGCACCCACTCCAGCGCGCGCCGCCAGCGCACCGCGCCATAGACGAGATCCATGACGAAGCCGCGGTCCGGCGAGTCGGTCAGCAGCCGCTCGGGAAAATCCTCGGTCTCCAGCCAGCGGGAGAGGATGAAGATCGCTTCGCGTCGGGATGTGATGCCAGTGTCCATGTATAGGGGTTAAGGCTGAAGGGGTTAGGGGGTTAAGAGAGAGCCACCAATGACCAATGATTATTGACTAATGACCTTCCCCCGTCGCCGCAGCCGCAACTGCCCGCAGGCGGCGTTGGTCTGTCCGCCGCGGGAACGGCGCAGGGTGGTGGAAATGCGGGCGCTCTCCAGTGCATCGCAGAACGCTTCGCAGGTCCGCTCGTCCGGCGCCTCGCCGGCAAACTCCGCCACCGGGCTGAGCGGGATCAGATTGACCCGGCACTTCCAGCCGCGCAGCAGCTCGATCAGCCGTTGGGCGTGCTCGGGCTGGTCGTTCACGCCGCGGACCAGCGTGTATTCGAACGTGATAATGCGGTTGGTCGCTTCGGTATAGTCGCGGCAGGCCTCGAGCAGCCGGACCAGCGGCCAGCGCTGGTTCACCGGCATCAGCCGCGTGCGCAGGGCGTCGCTCGGCGCATGCAGCGAGACGGAGAGCTCGAACTGCACCCCCTCCTCCGCCAGCCGCCGGATGCCCTGCACCACGCCGCAGGTGCTGATGGTGATGTGCCGCGCGCCGATGTTCAGGCCGTCCGGCGCGTTCAGGATGTGCAGCGCCTTCAATACCTCGTCATAGTTCGCGAACGGCTCGCCCATGCCCATGACCACGATATTCTGGGGCCTCAGCAGGCCGGCAGCGACATCCGCTGATCCGTTTTCCCGCAGCCATTTTGCCGCCAATACAACCTGTCCAACGATCTCTCCTGCCACGAGATTGCGCGCCAGGCCGGCCTTGCCGCTCGCGCAGAAGGCGCAGCCAAAGGCACAACCGGCCTGCGACGAGACGCAGAGCGTCCAGCGGTCCTTCGCGGGGATCAGCACGGATTCGATCAGCTCGCCGTCGCGGCAGGCGAGCAGCAGTTTGCGGACGCCGTCGGCCGCTTCTCTGACCTCGGCCACGGTCAGCGCCGCCACGTCGAATTTCTCCGCCAGCGCGCGGCGCAGCGCGGCAGGCAGGATGGTCAATTCATCCCATGATCCGATCATCCGATCCTGCAAGCCGTGCCAGATCTGCCCGGCGCGATACACGGGCACGCCGAGCGCCTGACACTCGGCGCGCCATTCCGCCAGATCCATCCCCCAGGCAGCTGGGGTTACGCTTTTTGTGTCAGATTCGCTCAAAAATCCATCTCCATACAAATCGTTTGGACACAGAGCTCACAGAGAGGAATGAGGCCACAGAGAACCTTGGAACCGCAGCCGCGATTGCAATTCCTCTGTGCGCTCTGTCTTCCTCTGTGAACTCTGTGTCCACCGAAGCTTCTACACTTATTCCGTCGGCAGACCCACGGGCGGTGCGAACGGCGCGGTGGTCTCTGTGCCGGCTTCGTTCTTCACCAGCATTTCGATGCGGCGCTCGACCTCATTCAGCTTGCCGGAGCAGAATCCGATCAGGCGCTGCCCCTCCTCGAATGCCGCCACCATGGCCTCGAGGTCCATCTCTCCCGACTCCATCTGCTCCACGATCTGCTCGAGACGCGTGAGGGCGCCGTCGAAATTCAGGTCGGTTTTCTCTTTTTTAGCCATGTCGGACTCCGTTTTCTGGGAGTACAGGAGTACGGAAGTTCAGGAGTACAGAATGGAACCCGGCAGGATACTGGCTGGCTTCCGCTATTCTGAACTCCTGCACTCCTGTATTCTGAACTTCCTTCCCCTTCATTTTCCACGCACTTCCGATTCGAATATCCCATCCGCCACCTGTGTCCGCAGCTGCATCCCTGCCTCCACCTGCCGCACGGAGCGCACCAGCCGTCCGTCCGCCGTGCGGGTCAGCGAATAGCCGCGTTCCAGAACCGCCGCCGGACTCAGCGCACGCAACTGGCGCTCGCATGTCAGAACCTGCTGCCGGCGACGTACGAGGACCTCAGGTGCCGCGCGCAACAGGCGCCGCTGGAGCGCCTCGATGCGACTGGCCACCGCCTGCAGCCGGCTACCGCGCTGGAGCAGCAGCCGTGCGCGGGCCGCCTCGAGACGACGGCGCTGCGGCGTGGCCGCGCCGGACAACGCCTGTTTCAATCGCAGCTCAAGCGCATCCAGCGCCTGCGCGGCGCGCTCTGCGGCGTGGCGCGGCGCGCGGAAGACCTGACTGGCGCGGGCGGTGTTGAGCCTGCCGCGCAGCTCAGTCAGGCGCTGCCGCAACACCTGCCGCAGGGTGCGCACCTGATTGCGCAGCGTCTCCTCGAAATCTTCCTTGCGGCCGACGAGCAGTTCCGCCGCTGCCGAGGGCGTAGGGGCGCGCACGTCAGCGACGAAATCGGCGATCGTGAAGTCGATCTCGTGTCCCACTGCCGAGATGACCGGAATCGCCGAGCGCGCCAGGGCGCGCGCCACGATTTCCTCGTTAAAGCACCAGAGATCCTCAAGACTGCCGCCGCCGCGGCCGACGATCAGAGCATCCAGCGGCGCGGTCAGCGTTTCTTCCGCGCCAGCGCAGGCGCTGAGCGCGTTGAGGCGGTCGATTGCCGCGGCGATCTCCTCTGCTGCGCCTGCGCCCTGCACGCGCACCGGCGCCAGCACGATGTGGAGGTTCGGAAAACGTCGCGTGACCACGTTGAGGATGTCGCGGATCGCCGCGCCGGTTGGCGAGGTGACGATGCCGACGTGGCGCGGCAGCAGGGGCAAAGGGCGTTTGCGCGCCTCGTCGAACAGCCCCTCGGCCTGCAGGCTGCGCTTGAGCGCCTCAAAGCGCGCCATGAGCATCCCCTGCCCACCAGCCTCGACCTGTCGCACGATGAGCTGGTACTGGCCGCGCGGCTCATAGACCGAAAGATCGCCATAAAGGCGCACCAGCAGGCCGTCGGCGAGCGGCACGCTCATACCGCGCGCGCTGCCGGCGAAAAGCACGGCACTGAGCTGCGCACGCTCGTCCTTGAGCGTGAAGTAACAGTGGCCAGAGGCCTGGCGACGGAAGTTGGAGATCTCCCCCTCGACCCAGACGCGACCAACCTCATCTTCGATCGTCTGCTTCACCAGACGCGTCAGCTCCGCCACAGTATAGATGCGACGGGCGTCGTCTGTAAGAATAACGGGCATCTTTCTCACCGCGAAGGGCGCGAAGGGGCGCGAAGGGAGCTGGTTGGGTGGTTGAGGACCATGCGGCGAATCCCCTCGCGCATGTGTTTCACGTTGAAGTTGACGAGAAAGCCGATCGAATAGCCACTCACCAAACGCGTCAGCTCCGCCACGGTATAGACGCGGCGGGCGTCGTCGGGCACGAGTTGGAGGTCGTTTTTCACCGCGAGGGTCGCGAAGGCGCGCGAAGGGGGTCGGTTGGGTTGTTGAGGACCATGCGGCGAATCCCATCGCGCATGTGTTTCACATTGAAGTTGAGGAGAAAGCCGATCGAATGGCCGCTCAGTTTAAGGTACGTCAGCAATTGCGCCTGATGAAACGGCAGCACCTGCTCCACGGCCTTCAATTCCAGAATGATGGCATCTTCGACGACGACATCCAAGCGAAAGCCCGTATCGATACATGCGCCGTCGTATTCGAGCGGCATGGCAACCTGCCTGGCACAGCGCAGTCCGCGTTTCTGCAATTCGTGAGTCAAGCAGGTCTCATAGGCGCTTTCCAGCAATCCCGGGCCCAATGCCGTGTGAACTTTGAAGACCGCGTCCACAACCTCCGCCGCCACGTCTTCAATTTCCATGTCGTCACCACCCTCACCACCTTCGCGACCTTCGCGGTGAAAAAGTTACTTTCCGCTCGTCTCCCGCACGCGGGTGATGCCCGTGGCGCGGCTGGTGGCGCGGTCGATCTCGACAATGACGCCTTCGAGGACGGAGGGGCCTTTGGCGACGTCAAATCGGGACGGCATGCCGGTGAGAAATTTCTTCAGCACCGGCTCGACCTCGCGGCCGATCACGGAGTTGACGGGGCCGGTCATGCCAATGTCGGTGATGTACGCGGTTCCCTTGGGGAGGAGCTTCTCGTCGCTGGTCTGCACGTGCGTGTGGGTGCCGATCACGGCGGCCACGCGGCCGTCGAGGTGCCATCCCATGGCGATCTTCTCCGAGGTGGCCTCCGCGTGCAGGTCCACCAGCACGGGCGTACCGCCGGGGATGGCGGCCAGCAGCGCGTCCACGGCGCGGAAGGGGCAGTCGGCCGGCGGCAGGAAGACGCGGCCCAGCAGGTTGATGACCGTCAACGGCCCCTGCGAGGTCTGCACCGTGGTCCAGCCGCGGCCGGGGCAGGTCGGCGCGAAGTTGGCCGGGCGCAGCAGGCGCTTTTCGCGGGCCATGTAGGCCTCGATGTCCTTCTGGTTCCAGGTGTGATCACCGAGAGTGAGGACATCCGCGCCAGCCTTGAAGAGCTCATCCGCCAGTTCGCCGGTGATGCCGCTGCCGGCCGCAGCGTTCTCGGCGTTGGCCACCACGGCGTGCACGGCGCCGCTGCCGCGCAGGCGCGCCACAACCTCCTTGAACACGGCCCGGCCGGGTGAGCCGACAATGTCGCCGACAATGAGTATGCGCATGGGAAAAATCCTTGCGAGAGAAGGAATTCAGAAGTCAGGATTCAGAATGAAAACGACCGGCAGTTGCGACGCGGCATCCTGCATCAGGGAGCCCCCTTGATCCACCCCGCATTCCCCCACACAGCGGATCCAGCGTTCGCTGCATTCCATTCTGAATCCTGAATTCTGTATCCTTTCTCCCGCTACCTTGCAAACTCCACGCACCGCGTCTCGCGCACAACCACCACGCGGATCTGGCCAGGGTAGCGCAGCTCGGACTCGATCCGCTTGCTGACGTCGCGCGCCAGCAGGAGCGCGGCAGCATCGTCGATCTGGACGGGGTCCACGAGCACGCGCACCTCGCGGCCGGCCTGCATTGCGAAGGTTTTGCGGACGCCGGGCATGCTGTTGGCGATGGCTTCGAGTTTTTCGATGCGTTGCAGGTAGATGGCGGTGGACTCGACTCGCGCGCCTGGGCGGGCGCTGGAGATCGCGTCGGCGGCGGAGCAGAGCGCGCCGTAGGGGGAGTTGGATTCGACTTCGCCGTGGTGCGCGGCAACCGCATTGACGACGATGGGGTCCTCGTGGAATCGCTGAATCATCTCGGCCCCGATGGCGGCGTGCGCCCCCTCGGTCTCATGGTCGGCGCTCTTGCCGAGATCGTGGAACAGACCGACACGACGCGCGAGGGCGGCATCGAGCCCCAGTTCGCTAGCCATGGTTCCCATCAGGTGGGCCACTTCCAGCGAGTGCTGCAGCACATTCTGCGAGAAGCTGGAGCGGAATTTCAGGCGGCCGAGCTGATGCGTCAGTTCCGGGTCCACGCCCTGCAGTCGGGCGTCGTAGATCGCCTGCTCGCCGGCCTTGCGGATGGTGAGCTCCATCTCCTCGCGCACCTTGGCGACGACCTCCTCGATGCGCGCCGTATGGATGCGGCCGTCGGCCACGAGGATCTCGAGAGCCTGTCGACCGATTTCACGGCGGATGGGGTCGAAACCGGAGATCACGACCGCCTCGGGAGTATCGTCGATCAGCAGGTTCACACCGGTGGCGGCCTCGAGCGCACGGATGTTGCGCCCCTCGCGGCCGATGATGCGCCCCTTGATGTCGTCGCTCGGGAGCGGGACCGTGCAGGTCATCATCTCGCCGGCGTGCGGCGCCGCATAGCGCTGGATGGCCATAGCGACGACACGTCGGGCCTCGTGTTCAGCCGTCGCGCGGGCCTCCTCCTGCCGTCGCCGGACGATACCGGCAATCTCCGTGCGGGCCTCCTGTTCGGCACGCTGCAGGACTTCGCGGCGGGCCTCCTCGGCGGTCAATCCGGCCAACTTCTGAAGGCGGGCCTGGGCTTCGGCGGCCAGGCGCTCCGACTCCTGGCGCCGCGCGTTCGCTTCCGCCAGCCGGGTCTGCGCCTCTTCCTGTCGCTGGCTGGCGGTCTGTTCCTTCTTCTCGACCAGTTCGACCTTGCGGTCGAGGTTCTCTTCACGGACCCGGAGACGCTCTTCGATCTCCTGCAACTCCTTGCGTCGCCCCTTGGTGGTTTTTTCAAACTCTTCGCGCGCCTGGACTACCTCCGCGCGCGCCTGGATGTCGGCCTCCTTGAGGCGGCTCCCGGCCTCCTGCTCGACGGCGTCGAAGCGGGCCTGCGCACGCTTTTCGATGGAACCGGCCTGCCAACGGCCGACCAGATTGCGCAGAGCATAGCCCACGCCCACGCCGGCCACACCGGCCAAGAGGGCGATTGTCGCCTGCTTTACATCATAACCGATAAAATCTGACATATCCGCCGTCGTCTTCCCGATCCGGTTCAAAATCGGCACCGTCTGCTGACAGTATACGTTCGCCTTCTTCCGCCTGGCAAGATTGTGTTACGCGTCCACTGCGGCGTCTTCCTCCATGGGCACGCCCCAGGCGCGGAAACGATCGGCCAGGAACGACAGGCACTGCTGGTGCAGCACCCGCGCCGGCTGGTCCGGCGAGAGCGGTGCGCCGGCTGCAAACCGCACCGGCCGGGAGGGATCGACCGGCCCGAGATCGCGAATCCAACGGCCGATCCCGATGAAATCGGTCTGCAACGCAATGGGCACCAGCGGCACGCGGGCGGCCTGGGCGAGCTTCGCCCCCATGGAGTTCAAGCGGCGGGGGTTGAAGACTGTCATGCGCGTCCCCTGCGGGAAGAGCAGCACCGAAGAGCCGGCCGCGAGCTTGGCGCACCCCTGGTCGAGGACCGCCTGCAGGTCGGCGCGGACGTTGCGTCGTGAGACCACGATGGGTGCGATGGCGCGGCAGAGCGATCCAAAGAACGGATAGTGCAGCAATGAATCCTTCAGAACAATCGCAACAGGCGAGAAGGAAGTCAACAGGCAGGGGAGCAGCATGGTTTCCAGCATGCTCATGTGGTTGGCGATATAGACCACCGGGCCGCGCATTGCCGCGCGTGGCGCAAACCCCTCGCAAACCACCCGGCCGCCGAGCTGTTCGACCGCCTGCAGGACGACCAGGGAATCCTGCGCCCAGACGTCGAAATTGTACCGCCCAAACCACGCCTTGCACCCGCCGCTGATCGCCTGGGCCGCTACAGTCCCATGAAACCGGGCGGAAGCGCAGAATCCGCCACCCGAGGCGGTGTTGCGCCCGGCAGGCGTCTCATACTGGCCATCTGAGCGTAGTTGCTGCTGAAATTCCTGAAGCGTCATGGCGAGACAAAGGTAGCACATTCCCGGCGCACGATTCCATTCTGGAACGCCTGCGGTGCTGTGCTAGAATCTCCCCCGCTTCTCGATTTTCGGGGTGTAGCGCAGCCTGGTAGCGCACCAGCCTTGGGCGCTGGGAGTCGCGGGTTCAAATCCCGCCGCCCCGACCACTTAAAAGCCCAATAAACATTAGGGAATTTGCAAATTTGCCGGTTGCGGCCGAGGGGCGTTTTTTGCCTAAAAGTTCAAATGTTTGACGTTTATTTGGAAGTTTGCTAGCCTACTCCTCATCAAATCGCAGGTCGTTTCAGACATGCGCGGAGGGGCTCAAATGGCAACGCTTGAACTTCGGAAAAGCTCTAAGTGGTGGTATGGCCGCTGGACGGAGAATGGAAAAATCATCGTCCGAAACCTGGATGTGGAGGTCCGCGGGACTCGTCCACGCAAGGGTCAAGAGACCGGTGATCGACTGTTCGAACAGACCCGGTCCGTGGCTGACGGCAAACTGAAAGAGTTTGCGCGGGACGCCGTGACGCGTCGGCATGTCGAGGGCATCGCCCAGGCTGTCCACGTGGCGCGCACAGGACACCGCGTCGGCGCAATTCCTTTGGACGGCATCTTCCCGGCCTGGCAAGGCATCCCCCGCAAGCAGGTCGAACTCAGCGATATTTACCTCAAGTGGGTCCAAGGTGTGTTTCGCCGCTTCGTTGAGTTCTTCGCGGCCCGCTACGGTGCCAGCGCGCGCAACTCAATCAGCGAGCAGCCAGCACGGTCGCCGCGGCCAAGGCCGGCGGGGTGGTCGGCGCGTTGGTGATCGGTGGGATCGAGGCGGCAAAGCATCTTTTTGGGAAGTAGGAATGGCGGTGTTTTAACAGGTTCAAATGTTTGACGTTTGTTTGGATACGGATTCAAAACAGTCTTGTCTAGAGGGGGTTTGGGCGGTTAAATTTGCGATTCATGATCGAGAAGCAGGTTAGGCCAAGTTCATGGGTTCAAATGTTTGACGTTTGTTTGGAAACTTTTGCCGAATTCGGCGTTTTGTTTCATGGCGTTTCAACACACTTATTTATCGTGTAATCAACTGCATTGCAGACTGTTACAAACGTCGCACACGATCACATGAGGACCATCAAAAAGTGGCTTTTCTGGTCTTGGGCGCTGGGAGTCGCGGGTTCAAATCCCGCCGCCCCGACCACTATTATCACAAAATTCGCCAATATTTTGGTGGTTTTTTGAGCCTGCGGAAATATCCTTCCCCTGATTTTCCCCTACTCTTTTCTCGAACTCGCACAGTTTTCGATCCGCAGCCAGCTTGTCGGTGGGGTTCAAGGCTCTGGCATAATGGAAAATCATGCTGAAAGAATCATGTCCAGTGAAGGGCATGACCTCAGTAGGCAGCAGCCCTATCCTTAAGCACCTGATTACAAAGAAGTTACGGAAGCTGTGCCAGTGAAGAGTGCGGTCTAAGGAAATTTTTGCCTGCGAAAAGAGTCGTTTGAGTCGTTTTCGGCTCTTCCCGTTCGCCACTTTCCCTCCATTTTGATTCCGGAAAAGGTAGCTGTTCCGATTGGGACACGCATCGCAGAGCCTTTTGATGACATCCCGCACCTTGGGCATCATGGGTACGCCGATTGTTGGTAGGTGCAAGAATTTTGGCGGGGTGGCTAGTCTCCTGTTATAGGGCAGGTGAAGTGGCTACCCTGTGTCGAAATTATCTATCACGGCATCTGAAAGCGGTAGTAGCGGTTAGGGTAGTTGCTCCAGCTTGAATCGCTAAAGTAGGACGAACCGCTTGTCAGGGTGTTGGTTGCCACGGGAATCCAAACACCGCTGGTCAGGTCTGTGCAGGTTGCCACCACTACAGTTGGACTTCCAGCGTTGGTAAAGGTGAAGCCGAAGCCGCCTGCCAGAACTCCGAAGGTGGAATCAGGCTGAACTTGCGGGTTCCAAGGGACGGTTGAACAACCACCGAAAGTTGCCCCCCAACCCGTAGTATTCGGCAGATAGTAGATGGTTGCAGGGTCGGTAACAAAAATAGTTGTGTCCGAACCGCCGCTTGGGGCATTGCCGCTGAAATAAACAATAACCAGACTCAGGCATTCAGAAAATGCCTGATTTTCGATATTGGTGACGCTATCAGGAATCGCCATGCTGGTCAGGCTGGAACAGTTGTAGAACGCCATGAACCGGCAGTTTTGAAACGCATGCTCCCCAATACTGGTGACGCTGGAGGGAATCGTCACATTGGTCAGTGTGAAGCAGCCATTGAACGCATTATTATAAATACTGGTGACGCCAGCGGGAATCGCGTAACTACCGGTCATACCGTTCGGGCATTGGATGAGCGTAGTCTGGCTCTTGTCAAACAAAGCCCCTGCGTTGCTGCTATAAACCAAATTACTGCTATCCACCGTAATGTTGGTCAGGCTCCCAATCCAGAGAAACGTACCGTCCCAAATGTTTGTGACACTGGAGGGAAATATAACGCTGGTTAAGTTGACGCAATAGTAAAATGCATCAACCCCAATGACAGTGACAACCAGTCCATTGATTGAACTCGGGATGGCCACGACGCTGTATTTATT
>Ga0073936_10003473_pt1 | contig 22568 bp, 9 predicted proteins | sample AliMusrvi5mmetaG_FD_87041 | JGI IMG/M metagenome (GOLD analysis project Ga0073936, IMG submission 87041) | Freshwater lake bacterial and archeal communities from Alinen Mustajarvi, Finland, to study Microbial Dark Matter (Phase II) - Alinen... | ecosystem: Environmental > Aquatic > Freshwater >... | reverse complement strand
CGGCGGCGTGACGTGAATGCGGGCGTCGGGCGGCACCACGTCGGTCCAACCCGTCGGTGACAAGTCGCCGGAGATCTGGAACTTGTAACTGGCGGCGGCTTGCGGATCGTAGGGGATGGTCCAAGTCCACGAACCGTTGGCACCCACCAAGGATGGCAGTTTGGCCGGATTGCCGGGGGAGGCACCCATGAAGAACTCGATGCCGTTGGGCACGCCATTGTTGTTGGAATCCGCGCTGGCATCGGTACTCGCGCTGTTGAGAGCGGCCCAGGTGGCAAAACTCGTCGTGGTGACGCCGGCAGTCGCGGTGACCACCACGTTGTCGATCCCGCCGCGGGTCACGTCGCTCGCAGGCACCCGCGCCCGCAACACGATCCACAACTCATGGCCGGCAACGCCGCTGGTGGCCGTGTAACTGAAGTTTTTGTTGACCCACGAACCGACGGCAGGCACCCCGCCGGCAAGCTCGTCGATGCCCGCCAAAGCCGTGTTCGCGGTGCCGTCCATGAGGAAGAAATCATAGTTCATCGCGGCGCCGCCGGTGTTGCGCGCGAAGTCCGCGCTGACCGCGTACGTGGTTCCCGCAGTGATGGTACCCAAATCCTGCTTGGTGCCATTGTATTGCGCGCCACCTCCCCAACCCTGCAACATGAATGCCCACACGCCGCCGTTGGTGTTGGCCGGAAGCCAGCCGGTATAGGTGGGTGGGATTTGAGCGGTCTCCACCTGGTTTTCGCCGTATGAGCCGGATTTGGTTTGGAACAATTGGGGTTCGCTGTTGCTCAGGGCCACCCAATGGGTAGGTGGCTGGTTGGACAATGCAGTGTAGAAAATGCTCCGCGTGGCCGGATCCTCGAATCCGCCGTTCTGGACCAGGTTGGTGTTGGAGGCCAGCGTAACCGTAACGACATAGTTCTGGGTCGAGTTGTCCTGGGCGGTGACGGTATAGTTCACCGGGCTGGTGAAGTTGGTGGCGACCCCCGAGGCGGGCGAAACACTGGCGTTGGGCGAAACGCCAATCGTTGGCGTCAGCGAACCGATGCTCGTACCATAGGGCACTTGCACCGCGATGGTTTTGTTAGTCTCGTTGATCACGCCGGTCGCCGCGCCGATTGCAAACGAGATAACCTGCTTGGCACTGCTCGCGGCGGCCACGGTGACCGTGACCTGATAGACGTTGCTGTGGATGCCATCCTGGGCGGTGACCGTGTAGCTGACCGGGTTGGTGAAATTGCCGGTGCTGCCTGATGCCGGCACGATGCTGGCGTAGGGAGAAGCGGTGCAGGTGGGGTTCAGGCTGGCGACTGGAGTCCCATACGGCACGGTCAGGGTCACGGCGTTACCGTTGATCGTTGCATTGTTGGATCCCCAGTTGAAGGTAAGCAGATTGCAGGCGGAACTGGGACCGCTATTGGTGGGGACGGTGAGAACCCCGGACATGACATAGATCGGCTGCGGATCGTTCTTGCGCAAATTCGGAGCGATGGAGTCGGCCAGGGTGCTGCCCCAGGTGCTGTCGGTGGCGGTCGCAAGGCCACACAAGATATAGCCGCCATCCGGGTTGATCAGGGAATACCCGCTACCTCCGCCCGTGCCGCTGCTGTCATAGCCCATGCCGGTCCACACCGTGTAGAGCCCTCCCTGCTGCGCGGACGGGCCGGAGCCGAGTTCGGTCATGTTGATCGGGGCGGCAAGCGTACCATCCCAGAAGTCGGCGTTGTTCATCGCCACCAATTGGCCCGCAAGGTTGAAGAAGGGCACACCCGTGCCGCTGCCAGTCCCGGTATTTGACCGTGCGTCCACCGTGCTGGTGTTTGGATTCCGGACCGACACAATGGCATTCCACGTGGTACCCAAGGCGTTGAGCGCTGGCACCGCCGTGGCAGTCGTGGTGGCGAAGGCATTATACTGGCCAATGTTGGCGAAGGCCCCGGCCGTGGCACCCGCCCACCCATACGTTTCGGTGCTGGTCACGAACACCAAACGGTACAGGTCGCCCGGATTCAATTGTGGCGGCACGGCATAGATGGATCCCGGCGGCGGCGCCACATACACGGTGACATGATATGTCTTGCTGTGGATCCCGTCCAGGGCGGTAACCGTGTAGTCGACCGGGTTGGTGAAGTTGTTGGCGCTGCCCGGCGCCGGGGAACCCGTGGCAAAATCGGAGATTGTGTAGGTAGGATTCAGACTGGTCACGGAGGTTCCAAAGGGCAACAGAAACGTCACATTGTTGCCGTTGATGGTGGCCTTGTTGGTTCCCCAATTCATCGCCAGCAGATCACAATTGGTGACGACAGGGGTCGCGCTCAGGTCATCCACCTGGGCGTTGCCTTCGGATTGGAATTCGAGCCTCTTGACGTTCAGGCCGAGATTGGTCAACCCCGTGAATTGGGTCCACACATAGTTCGATCCCGCGGGATGCACACCTGTCGGCACGGTTAGATTAGCCAGCAGATTGCTACCGGCGGTGTCCGAGTAGGCTTTCACCGTCACATTCAAGGAATGCCCGTTATTGCCGCCATCCGAGGTGGTCAGCCACACTGAAGGAATGGCCATGGGGGTGTCGAACATGCAAACCAAGGGCGTGGCGGCGCCATTCATCTGATACGCATTGTAGCGGCTGCCGCCGGCGAGTCCGGTCGTGTGGTCGGACCCGCCGTTGAACAGACCGGCATTCGTGAAGGACACGTTGACGCGCGGGACGGGTTGGTAAAAGGCAGGCACCGCCTGGTTGTTGAGACTGACGGCGGGCAGGCTGGCGTTGAAGTCCAGAACTCCGGGCGTGATGGCATTGGTGATCGCCGTGAACCAGTTGGCGGCCATCTTGTTATAACCCGATTGATTCGGGTGAACGCCGTCATAAAGGTCGGAGGCACCCACGGCCGGGCGTAGGTCGGTGAAGAAAACGCGCTGTCCCAGCGCCTGATGCTGGGCCACAATGCCGGGAACATAAGGATTGAAGTCGGTTTGAATCGCTTGATCGACAGAGGCGTTATCGGTGCGCAAAAGCAGGTTGGCCACAATCAAGCGGGCCATCGGCCGCGACGCCGCGATGTCCGCAATGAGTTGGTCCAGACGGTTGATCTCGCCCGCCGGCTGATTCCAACCGTAATCGTTGGTGCCGATCAACAGCAGGATGACGTCGGGATCGGCAATGGTGCTGATCCAAGTGGGCCAGTTGGTGTCGATCTGACTGATGAAATAACCCGGATGCCCCTCGTGGTTGGAATCCGGCAGCGAGGCCACTCCGTTGTCAGTCTGATTGCCGACAAAGTCCACATCGAAGCCGGCATGGGTCAACAACTCATAGAGTGGCGCACGATAACCGCCAGGAATGGGCGTGCCCTGAGTGATGGAATCGCCCAGCGGCATCACCCGCAGCGGCGTGCCGCCGAAAACCGATGCCATCATCAGCATGGCCAACACCGGGATGACCACCAACCGCTCGATGAGCGTGCGGCGGCCCCGGATCCCGCCCCGATCCCCGGGCACCGCGGTGCCGGGCGGGATGCACGTGTTTCCATTTTCCGTGATGTTTGCTTTCACGTTTGTCTATTTCTCAGTGGTGAAGGGTGACGCGGGAAGACCCGCCTTGTTGTAGAGGTTCGCGTCACCCGGTGAATTCGTCAGCCCATAACGGACGGCCACCGGTTCGGTAATTGTGCTAGATGAAACGACCACACTCTGGCCCTCGATCACCGCATCCGCCCACGCCCACTTGCCATCCTTATTACCAACGGCGAATCCGCCGAGCTTGCCATTCTTGATTTCCTGCGCGGGTGTCTTGGCGTCCTTGTTGCCGGCCATCAATCCGCCTTCGGCATAATCGAAACGAATGCGCGCCTTGCCGCCCTCGATTTTCATTTCCTTGTAGAGCGGTCCCGAGACCACGATCTTCCTGTCGCCATAAACATCTCGCAAGGCCCAGCGTGCCAACCGTTCGCCGACATCCACCTTGTTCTTCGGGTGAATGTTGTCCATGTCGCCAATGTCAAACGCGGAGGCCATGCCGGATTTCGGAATCTGGTCCAGCGCCCGCCGCTGCAAATCGCGGGTCAACGCCCACTCGGTGCGGACCGCGGGATCATCGGATGGCCGCATGTAACCGGCAAGCTGGACGTAGTAGAACGGGAAATCGCTCCCCCATGCCTTGCGCCAGCCGCCCACCAGCGCCTGCATCTTGATCGCGTAGTCCGGCTGGCCGGCATTGCTTTCTCCCTGATACCAGATCACCCCCGCAAGCGGTATTTCCGTTAGATGGAAAATCATCGCGTTGAACATGCCTGACGGCATGCGCCAGGCCCCTTGGTCGGCGGGATCGGGCGGCACGGGATTCTGTTGGCGCTTGGCCACTTCCGCGCCCTCCTTGAACGCGGGAAACTGCGCCCAGGTTTCCATCGGAATCCAACATTCGATCGGCGAGCCGCCATAACCGGCGACACAAAGACCAATCGGCAAGTCGGGAAAGTGGTCCTGAATGCAGCGTGCGAAGTAGTACCCGGCGGGGGACCAACCAGCGATCGCATCCGGCGTGCCGGCCTGCCAGGCGCTCGTCACCACCTCCTGCATCGGATTGACGGGCAGCGGTTGGAATGTTTCCTTGAAGCGCACTGCCCGGATGAGCGGGCGGTTTTCGTTCTTCACCTCGTCTGCGATGTCAATCTGACGGAAGTCAAATGCCATATTCGACTGTCCAGAACACAGCCACACGTCGCCGACCAACACGTCTTTCAACTCAAGCGTCGAGGTGGGCGTCTTCACCGTCAGCACCCGGCCCTGCTTGCTGGCCTTCTGCGCGGGCAGTTTGAGCCTGAACACGCCCTTGGCATCGGCGACCGCAGCGGACATGCTTCCCGCAAATTCGGCGGTTACCTGCTCGCCCGCCGCCGCGGTTCCTAACACAACAACCGGCTGTCCCCGCTGCACGACCATGTGATCGGTGTAAACCGGCGCGAGTGTGAATTCGCTCCCGTGAGCAGGTACACAGCAAACAAGCAAAAAGGCCAAAGCCGGAAGTTTCATGAGGTTGTTCTTAAACTGTAACTGTGCGGACAGCCAATGCACACGGCGATTTTTGCCGATGCCCGCACGCCAGGCAAATTCTTTCACAGTCTATGTTCCGCACAAAGCAGGTTCGAAATCCAGTCGATTACACTCAATCGACTGACTTGATCGGCATGCTACTGGTTTTCGACCAAGCAGTTCGACCAAGCCCTACCCGACGAAGTGTGGGTTGTGTAGCGGGGCCGCCAGTGTGTACCAGCGACCCCGCAAAATCCGGAGAAAAACCAATAACTCCGGAAAGGAGATGGAAGAAGTAATCGGTGATCAGTGATCGGTAATCAGTTGGGTGTGACCACCAAGCGGCAGAATTTCTTGCCGGGGCCCGCGGGGAGGGTGAATTGTACAGTACCCAGGGTTGCAGGTGACACGGGCGGCGTGACGACAATTCGCGTTTCAGTCGGGCCCGGCACCACGTCCGTCCAGCCGTTCAGCGACAGGTCATCGGAAACCTGGAACAAGTAGCTGGCGGCGGCATTCGGATCATACGGGAGGGTCCACGTCCAGGTGCCGGCGGTGTCCACCAAGGGCGGCAGCGTCGCCGGGCTGGCGAGGGTCCCGCCCATGAAGAACTCAATGCCGTTGGCAACGCCGTTGTGGTTCGAATCCTCGAGCGGATCCGTGCTCGCGCTGTTGGCGCTTGCCCACGTGGTGTAACTCGTCCCGGTGGTGGCCGATAGATCGGTCAGGACGAAACCGGCCACACATGCCGCTTGGATGGGCTGCCGGAAGGTCTGGGTGGTGGCAGCCGCGGTCCACTCCGCGGTGATCATCGCGGCACCGCTGGCAGCCCCGTAAGAGACGGTGGGGGAAGTGCTGCCGCCGGATGAAAGGCGGCCAGTGGCTCCGTTGTTCCGCTCGAAGATCATCTGAAGCCGGTAGTTCGCCCCAACGGTCAGGTTCTGCATCGCGAAGTCCTGGGTTTGGCCGCTATCGGTGAACATGTATTTGTAATCGTCAATGAGGTAACCCAGGGGGAAGGTGGAAGGATCGGTCGGATAGTAAGTCTGACCGCCGAGGCGATTGGCGTCAATCCCGGTGCCTGAACCCGTGTTCAAGACCTGCCAATAGGTTCCGCTGCCGGTGGCGGAAGACTGGATCGTGAAGGGGATTCCGTTGAGCGTGTAGGCCCCGACGGCATCGGGCGTGAAGTTGATCGCAGCCAGAATCGTGCCGGTGTTGACTAGGTCGCTGCCGTCTTGGGCCAGATTCGTTTTGGTAGTCCAGGCAATGGCTGCGGCAGTGGGGGTTCCCGACATGGCGTTGCTGGCAGTGCCGTTGCCTGCGAAGTTCACCGCCTGGATCTTCACCGTATATGCCGTGCCGCCGGTCAGACCGGTGATCAGGATCGGGCTCGCGGTGGAGGCCGGCGAGACCGCCGTGTAGGTGCTGCCGTTGTTGGTCGAATACCCGTAGTTGGTGATGGCCGCACCGCCGTCGGAAGCGGGCGGGTCGAAGGCCACGCTCAAGGTCCCGTCGCCGGGGGTTATGCTCGTGATCGTTGGAGCCGAGGGCGGACCATACGGCGTTCCCGACATGCTGTCACTCGGTGTGCCATCGCCTGCGGAGTTCACCGCAAGAATCGCCACTGGATAGGTCGTGCCGCCGGTCAGTCCGCTGATGAGGATAGGGCTGGCCGTGGAGGCCGGCGAAACCGCCGTGTAGGTGCTGCCGCCGTCAGTCGAATACATGTAATTGGAGATCGCCGCGCCGCCATCCGAACCCGGTGCCGTGAAAGCCACGCTCAAGGTCCCGTTGCCGGGGGTGATGCCGGTGATCGTCGGGGCCGAGGGCGTGGTGGCAGGCGTTCCAGACATTCCGCTACTGGGCGTGCCGTCGCCCACGGAGTTCACCGCCAGGATCTTCACCGTATACGTCGTGCCGTTGGCCAGGCCGCTGATGACAATCGGGCTACTGGTGGCGGCCGGGGAAACCGCCGTGAAGGTGCTGCCGCCGTCCGTCGAGTATTTGTAGTTCGTGATCACCGCATTGCCGGTTGCACCCGCTGAGAAGTCCACGCTCAAGGTCCCGTTGCCGGGCGTGATGCCGGTGATCATCGGCGGGCCGGGAATGGTTGCGGCAGCCGCCGGCGTTCCCGTCACGGGACTGCTGGAGTCGCCCGAACCCGCGGAGTTCACCGCCCGAATCACCACCGTATAGGTCGTGCCGTTGGTCAGGCCGCTGATGGCAATCGGACTCGTGGTGGAAGCCGGTGACACCGCCGTGAAGGTACCACCGTTATCTGACGAATACTCGTAATTCGTGATTGCCGCGCCACCATTCGAAGTCGGTGCCGTGAAGGCCACGCTCAAACTGCCGTTGCCGGGCGTGATGACCGTAATCGTCGGAGCCGAGGGCGGGACGACCGTGACATCGCTCAGCACGAACCCGGCCATACACCCGGCATGCGTAAGTTGCTGGAAGGTTCTGGTGGTCGTGGCGGCGGTCCATGATGCGGTGATCATGGCGGCACCAGCGCTGCCACCGTAACTGACCGAGGACGAGGTGCTTCCACCACTCCAAAGCTGGCCCGACCGGTTACCCCCAGCCGCGAAAACCAGTTGCATCTTGTACTGGTGCCCGACTGTTAGATTTTGCATCGTCACGGTCTGCACCTGGCCCGAGTCCGTATAAGTATAGATCACGTCGTCAATGAGCGAGCCGAGGGCGAACGTGGGCGGCTCCGCCGTGGGATAGTATGACTGGTATTGCATGCGAGCGGTGTCCCATCCGCTGCTGGTGTTCAACGCCCAATACGTGCCGCTGCCGGTGAGCGAATTGTTCACGGTAAACGATATGCTGTTGATGGTGGAGGCTGACTTGCTGGTCGAGAAGTTGATCGCGGCCAGAATAGTGCCGGAATTGTCCAAGTCGCTGCCGCTCGACGCCATGTTGGCTGTGGTGGTCCAAGTGACCGCGCTGAGGGTCGGGGTGGCCGAAGTGGCGGTGCTGGCCTCGCCGTTCCCCTTCGAATTCACCGCCCGGATTCTCACGGTGTAGGAAGTGCCACCGGTGAGTTTGGGAATGATGATCGGGCTTGAGGTGGAGGCCGGATTGACATTCGTATAGTTGCCGCCATTGTTTGACGAATACTGGTAGTTGGTGATGGCAAAGCCGTTGTCGGAGCCCGGCGTGAACGCCACGCTCAAGGTCCCGTCGCTGGCGGACGTGATGCCAGTGATCGTCGGGGCGGTGGGGGTGCCGGGAATCGCCGCCATGGAACCGCTCTGCGTGCCGTTGCCGATGGCGTTGACCGCCCGGATTCTCACGGTGTATGACGTGCCGTTGACCAATGCCGCCCCGCCATTCGACGTTGTGGTGATCGTGACCGGGCTGCTGGTGACTCCCGCCGATGCCCAGTTGGTGCCATTGTTGGTCGAATAGTCGTAACCGGTGATCGGCGATCCCCCATCCGACCCGGCCGTGAAGACCGCGGTCAAGGTCGCGTTGCCGGGCGTGACGGTAGTGAGCGTCGGGGCGGCGGGCGCCGTTTGCGCTGTCGCCACAGTGGAACCGACGGCGATGATGCCTGCGGCGAGCAACAAAGCCGCTCCTTTTGTTAGAACGCGCCGCGGCGGGGTGCAGGCACGGCGCGATATTTCAGTTAGACTCGGGATTCTCATGGTGTTTGTTGGTGTGGGTTGTTGTTCTTTGATGGATCCTAGTGGGAATCAGTCGCTGGTGACGGGTTTGGGCGGGTTGGTTAGACGAATGCGTTTCGGCTGCAACTGTGCTGGCAACCGATGCTCATGGCGGATGTTGACCAGCACTGCGCGACTGGCAAGCTATTTCATTATCCATTTCCGGCATTGGTCAGGTTCAAAATCGGAACTCATGGCATGAGCGTCAGGGGTGCTGGTTGCGCGACGCCAAGCGGACGACGCGGAAACCGACGTCGAAGATGGGTTGGAATTCATAATAGCCCCAGCGCCACGACGCGCGGGCCTTCTGCGGCCGGTCCGCCCACGACCCGCCGCGAACCACCTTGCGATTGTATCCTGCGCCGCACTTGCCGTAATCCGACAGCGTCCATTCGGAAACATTGCCGAGCATGTCGAACAAGCCGAAGGGGTTGGGCTGGTAGGATCCCACGTTGGCCGTGACGCAATGCTTGTCATCAAAGCGCCGGTCGCGCGGAATAAAATCCTCCAACTCGGGCCGTCCGAATTCCCTGACGCTGAGTCCGATGATCGAGGTGTCGGCGAAATTGGCGAACTTCGAAAAGTCCGTGTCCACATTGCCATAGAAAAACGGCGTGTCGGTGCCGCCGCGACACGCCCACTCCCATTGTGCCTCGGTTGGCAACGCATAGGTGTCACCAGTCTTGTTAGAGAGCCACTTGCAGAACGCCACCGCCTCGTTCCAGGTGACGCGTGAAACCGGTTGGCGCGGGCCGTTGACCGGCATGCCTTCCCGGGTCAGGCCAAAACCCGGCAGGTCGATGAAGCGGGTATCATGGGCGGGATCGAACAAGGCATACATCTCGTTGGTGGTCTCGGTTGTGGCCATGTAAAACGCTTTGTCGATGCGTTCGACCCGGCGCGGTCCTTCATCGGCAAACCCGTCGTCGGCCCCCATCACAAAGGCCCCGGCGGGAATCTGGAGCAGCTTGAGCTGGATATCTTTGGTTAGATCGATGGTGACCAAATCACCCGACGGAGTCGCTTTGAACGGCCAACCCGCGGCTTGCGGAGGCGGCTTCCGGGCGGACACCGGTGCCGTGCGCGGAGCGGGCGGAATCGCCGGTGGATTGGCACGCTTCAAACTGGGCCGGGTGAGGAATTCCAGGTTGAGCGGCGCGGTCGGGTCGCCGAGTGGAATCTCCGGATCATCGGTGATGGCGGCGTAGAACTTGCGAAGAGCAGAGCGTTCCTCATGTTGCTTGGCGATATAGGCGCTGCCCAGACGGTCCGACCACGTCCCGAAGCACGGCACGTTCATGTCGATCCAAGTGACAAGCCGGTCCCACTCCTCCGCAGTGAGTTTCACCTCGTAATGCCCCTTCTCGAGCAGTTGCACCAACTCGCTCGTCGAGGCATGATACTCGAGCGGTTTGAGCATGTGATAATCGCCCTCGGGTCCCGGCCGGCGCACGTAAGGATGCAGCGCCAGATAGGACTTATAGAACTCGTTGGAGCCGTGTTTCTTGTCGGCAAAGTTCGGACGGTCCGCCTTCGTGCCGTCGTGACACTTGACGCACTTGGCATCCAACACCGGTTGGATTTCGCGCACGAAATCAAACCCGCGGGTCAGGCCGTACCAGGGTTCGATCGCGGCGGGCACCTTGCCGGAGGCCAGGGAATTGCGCGACGCGCCCGAACTGCCCCGGCTCTCGTGGCAGCCGATGCAGGAGACGTTCTCACCGGGCATGGCGGTCATCCAACTCCGCATAATCTGATAGGCCCGGCCCTGGCGGTCCACCGGCTGCAGGATCAGCGGCGTGTTGGCGGGCACCCGGAACATCGCCGAGCCGTCCTTTTCGACGGGCACCGTGCCGAGAATGCGTTTGGGCTCCCAGCCGCCCTCGACGGCGGCGTTGATATAACCACCCATATCTTTGCCCGAGTAGTTGAAATGCAGCTCGAGCACCCGGATGCGATCGATGCTGCCACGCGGCACTCCCGCCAGGCCGGGGCCGGTATAAAGGTCCTGGATATAGACCGTGGCGTCCTTGCGCGCCAAATCCACCCGATCGGGAATCACCGGCGGTTTCTTGGTCGCACGGAAGGGCAAGGGCTCGAACAAGACAAACTCGTTGGATTCCTTCAGCAGCAGCATGTTGTCGAAAACATCGACCAGATAGAGACCCCAGTTGGAACCCTCCGACAACTGCGCCGCCACCAGGAAATTTTTCTCGTCTATCGGATAGGGATGCAGGAACTTGGGCCAGGAATTGTTCACCAACTGGTCGGCGAGGACCCGTTCGACTTTTTTGCCGTAGCCGGGAATCCGTTGCACGACTCCTTCCATCTCGCGGTCACCCCGGGCAGGATCGAATATCACCAATTCGCCCATTCGTGGGACACCGTGATGCCCGGACGCGATCCCGACCACCTTGGTCGGATGCCCCGGGATCGGCCGCGCGAAAAAGATCGAATTCGGCCAATACAGATTGCTTTTGTAATAGGATGTCTGGCCCGTACCGTCGGGATTCATCCGGAATAACAGGCGGGTGAAATAATGCGGCGTGTCCATGTATTCCCAGCGCAAATACATAACCCGTCCGTCGTTCATCACGGTGGGATTCCAGTTATGATCCTGGTCGAAACAAAGTTGCCGGACGGTCGTGCGGTCTTTTGATAGTTGATAGAGATTGGCGATTTCGTCGGCGCCGGCGAGACAGGGAACCCCCTGCTTGACCGCCGTGGAGCAGAACAGGATCCGCTCATCCGGCAGATAGCAGGCGTCGTAATTCTTCACCCCCTCGCCCATCTTCGGCGTGAGCTGCCGCGGCGTCCCGAGTGCTTTCCCGGCGGCGGGATCCAGCGCGAGCTCGAAGATCTGCCAGGTGCCCGTAGCCTTGCTCACCGCGGAATAGAGCAAGCGCTGGCCGTCCCAATTCAGATCGACGTCGGCGATGGATTTGTGGCCGCCCTCGGGCTTGTAGGCGCTAACCAGTTCCGCATTCGGGTCGCGCAATTTCATGGTGACCAATTCGTCATCGAGATCGCCGGACATCGCTCCGGCACCCAGCCAGTTTTCCGGCAGGCCGAGATTTCCCTTGGGCCGCTTGAGCAACAACACACGGTCAAAATCGATGGCGGGGTTGGCCAGCAGGACGTCGCGTTGGAGCGCGCTCCATTGGCCGACGAGCAAGGTGAACTTGTCGAAGGCCTCCCGCGTCATCGGTTTGGCGGCCTTGGCGTTTGCTATGGTTAGAGCGGCCAGATCGCGGCAGCCAAGGTTGGCCTCGATGAGCGAGTTGAGGGCCCGCTCCAGCACATCCACGCGCTGCGCACAAGCATTTGCCGCGGCGGAACTCATCACCCGGGCGTCGGTCTTCTTGTCCGCGATGGCACGCCGCAGCGCCGCGAAATCGAGCCGGAATGCCAGCGAGGCAAACAGTTTCACGTTGTAAGCCGCGCTGCGCACGGCTAGGACATCCGCGGCATTTTTCGCGGCGTCGGCGGCACCGACCAACACGTTCCGGTATTCGGGGCGGGCGATCACCCGGGCATAGCGCTGGGCCAGCTCTTTCGATGCCACTTGCTCATCGCTTGCATTCCAAGGATTGAGCCAAATGCGCGCTTCAAAATCCACCCGCTGTTGATAGATATCAAGCGGTGACGTGAAGTCCTGTGCCACCTTCTTCTGCAACTGCTCGACCAGCGGGGTCCACTGGGTTGTTATATTGTTGAACAAGATATGAAAACGCGTCGTCTTCGCGCTTCCGTCGTTATCGAAGCGGATCATAATCTCGTTGCGGCCCTTTTGCACCTTGAGGGTCAAACGCTGTGGATTCCACAGCTTCGTCGCACCGGTTTCAACCTCGTGAATTTTCTCGCCGTTGTGCCACATCGTCAGCGGCACTTCGCTACCCACATACATGTCCAGCGGGCCCGCGAACTCGGACTCGAACTGCCGGCAATGGAAGACGCTCGAACGCGCGGGCAGCTTCAGGTCATAGGGCTGCCCCGCTGGCATCGGGCCTTCATACTCCCAGACGCGGGTGCCATCGGGTCGTTTGGCCCCAAGATCCAGCCCGCTGAGCGCCACCTTGAAATCCACCTCCGCCGCGCGCTTGCCTGGCGGCACCGCATGCGGACCACTGCGAAACCAGCGGTCGTTCAACGAGCAGGTGCCCAGCGCAAAGGTTGGATTGGAGTTGCGCAGTTTCTCGATCGAGGCCTGCAGCGTATCCTGCCAGGTCGGGCATTTGACGTAGCAAGCCTCGAAGTCAATTTTCTTGAAGGGTGCCTCGATTCGCCGTGCTTGAGCCTGTTGGGCAGGAGCTCCCGGGGCTAGAGCCAGCATGGCCAGGCCTGTCAGGAACAAGATGGGTTCGAGCGCTGTCAGGGTACCTGTATTCATTATGCTGCTTGTCTGGAATCAGTTTTCACACACTGTTGCAGATAAGATTACAGTGCGAACGGCCGTTTCTTTCACGCATTCGATTTTTCTCAGACTGAGATGTCAAACATGTTTCCGCACGGAGAATTCTCTAAGGCCGGGCGGGGGCGCCAGTGTATTCTTCGGAATCCACTAGGTTAGGATCGGAGCCATCGACCCCGGCGGCGGCCATTCCGCGTCCCGGCATTGCGGCTGCCGTTGCCCGGCGCCCCGGCCTCCGCCACAGGAAAGGACTTGCTCGTGCGCGGGTCGCGGCGTGTAATTGCGGGCCGGAACATGAGTTCCGCTTCGTTCCGCGTATGAATCGCCACATCCTGATCGTCCTGAGCACGACGCACCACGGGTTCCTGCGGGGCATTGCGCGTTACGCCCGCGAGCATCACTGGCACATTAACACCGTCATGGCCTACACAGGCAAGGTGCCGGAAAAATGGTCCGGGGACGGGGTTATCTCGCACTGCGGCTTCTCCGACGATCTGGCCGATCAGGTCAATTTCCTGGGGCTGCCCACTGTCGAACTCACCAGTGTCAATCAGCGGGTTAAGGCGGCGCGGATCGACACCGACTATGCGGCGTTTGGGTCCGCGGCTGCCGAGTATTTTCTCAAACGACGCTTCAAGCGCTTTGCCGTCGCGCCGCTGGCAGAGGATCGCCTCAACCGCCAGCGCATGCAGGGATTCATGGATCGGGTGAAGGAGGCAGGCTATCCGACGATTCAGTTTCCGCCGCTCATTGCGGATATCGGATCAGCCAACATCGACTGGCCACAACGCCTGGCAAGTATCCATGAGCAACTCCGCAACATCCCCAAGCCCCTCGCCGTGTTTGCCTACAACGACGCCGTCGGTGTGGATATTGTCAGTGCGTGCCAGGAAGCGGGGCTCCTGATCCCGGAACAGGTGGCCGTGATGGGCGTGGACAACGACGAATTGCTGTGCGAAGCCAGCCTGGTGCCCTTGTCCAGCGTCCGCTTCGACCTGGCCGAACTGGCATACCAAGGGGCGGCGTTCCTGGATGCGATCATGGCGGGCCGGTGCCGGGAGCAACACCGGTTGGTCGCCGCGGGCAGCGGGATTGTGACGCGCCGGAGTTCCGACATCGTCGCGGCGGACAACTTGCACGTGGCCAAAGCCTGCATGTATATCATGAGCCACATCGCGGACTCGCAGTTGTCGGTGAAAGCCGTGGTGGCGCATGCGGGAATCGGCGAACGGGGCCTGCTCAAGGCGTTCGTCAAACACACGGGACGTTCCGTTCAGGAGGAAATCGCCTTGCTGCGCAACGAGAAGGTGGGTGAATTGCTGCGCACGACCAAGCTGTCAACCAAGCAGATCGCGGCAGCCACCGGGTTTTCAAGCGGCAATTACCTGGCGCGCTCGTTCCGGCACCGCCAGGGGATGAGTCCGGGCCAATATCGGCGCACTGCCGCCCAGGGCCAGCAAGCGGCGGTCTTGGCTGTTCCAGCGGGCGGGTAAAAGGAAAATGGAAGGGGTTGCAGCGCGGTTTTTTAACCACGGATTTCCGTGGTTTTTATTTTCCTGTCAAGGGTAAAGGGTGGTCAGGGTGGCGGCTTGGCGGCCCTGGCTTCGTTCGCCCTGACCAGCGTGTCGTCGTAACCCCGCATCACCAGGCGCTCGGTTTGCGGGTTACGAAAGGCAACTTGCAGCGAGCGAATTTTGTCGCGCCGGGTCCAGAAGCCGGTGCTGAGGCGGTTCCAAACCTCCCCGTCCAGATATTGGACCACGTAGGCGAAGCGGCCGTCCTCGCCCGCGCCAGAGATGCGCCCGAGCACCTTGATCGCGCCCGGCAACAGCTCCAACTTCTCATTGCCCATCGCAAAGCGCAGCTTGGCGGGGCTCATGTTGATCAGACGGAAACCGCCGGGCGGGAAGTTCGCGATATCGTCGGGCAGCACCAGGCAGCGGTACACCTCGCCGCTCTCCTTGCCGCTGGGGACCAACAGGAACAGAAACTCGCTGCCCGCGGCGGGTAGCTTGGCCACTGCCATCGGCGCGAGCAGCGGTTTCCCCGCGGCATCCGTTCCGAGCTTGCCCAAAACCACTTGTCCTGCCGTCACGCTGAGTTGATCCTGCCTGCTGTCCAAGCGCCGGGACAATTCGACGGTGGCCTTGCTGGCAAGGGTCGGATCTCCACTCACGGTCACTTCGCGCTCCCCGGGTGCGAATTCAAAACACAAGGTGCGGAAACGAATGGTCCGCCCTCCGGCGTCCGCCGCAAGCGCCGGAATGAGGGTGGCCAAGAGCAGGCAGAGAATGGATTTCATGTTCCGTGGGAAGTCGTTGGGTCGGAATTTTCAGTTAGATCTCATCCCGCGCCAGCCAGCGGAAGGAGACAATGCGGTAGCGGCGGCCGAAGGTCACGTTGGCGGCGGCCTTTGGCGGGGCGTCCTCGGCGGCATCGGCGGGATCAAGGTATTCCGGGAAGCGCTGCACGATGGCCTCGCACCAGGCCTCCGCACGGTTGCTGCCTTCGCTGGCGTAACCATACCCGCGGATCCGCAGCGTGTCGCTGTGGGTGGTCAGAAAACTGCCGATCACCTGGAGGACGTCGCCCTGCAACAGGACGGCGGGCGAACCTTCGGCGGTGTTGCCGTCATTGAGCGCGGCGGCATTGACCAGCGGCTCCTTCTTGGGGTCGAGGGCGATGGCATCCCCGTCCTCCAGCGAGTAGAGTTTGGCCTCCTTGTTCGCCTCCTCGATGGCGGTTTGCAGCAAGCCCTTGAGGGCGTGGATGCCGCTGGCCGCACCCGGACGGCGGTTGACGAATTCGCCCAGCGTGAGCACCGGTGCCTTGTCGGCTACGCCGCGCTTCTGGATTTCCAACACAATATGCCGCGCCAGGACGGCAATTTGCGCGTCGCTGAGATGGCGGATGCCCACCCAGCGCTCGGCCCGCGCCACCTCGACCCCGCCGTTGCCCGCGCCGCCTCCAACTGCCAGCTTCTCGTCCCCCGGCGTCATCGCCGGCAGGAACCGCGGGAAGGGCGTCGAATATGCGGCATCCTGCCGTTCGCCACCGTCGCGGGTCGCAACGCCGCGTTCGCGCAGTCCCCCAAGCACGGCGCGCCATGCATCGACGCTGGTGGAGTTCACATTGAACGCGCCCTGGATCATCTGGTGGGTGGCCACCCGCTGCGGGCGGCTGACGAAATCCCCACCGCTCATGCGGGCGGTGGCCTGCACCGGCGACACGCCGGGTGCCGCATGATAGATCAGCCGCGAGTTGAGTGGCACCCCGCCGCCGGTGAATTCGCCGGCACCCACCTTGGCCCACTTCGAGAGCGTGGAAAAATAATAGCCGTCCCACAAGCGCCAGTTCAGCCCGTACGAGTGATCGAATCTCAAGCTCGCGTCGGCGACCTGCCTCACCAGCGACGGCGCGATCAAGGGATGGGCGAACGAGTTGCCCATCGGGTAATTGAAGCGCGGCTGGCTGTCGGAAGTCAGCAGGTTGGCGCTCTCAAACTCGCCCAGCGACACCATCGGCGCGCTCGGCAGTGAATACATCGTCGCCGCGGTCAGGCCGCGTTCGCTGGTTTGCCCCGGCCCGAAAAACCCGCGGGTTTGGGTGTTGGTATCCACGTCCACCATCGGAAAACTGTTGGAACCGGTGATCTCGCGGAACGTCATCTCGTAGGGCTGCGCCGGGTACGGGGCGATGTTGTCATCCACCGTCGCGTTGGCCGTCACCGGGTTGTTGAACAGCCAGCCCTTGGTGCGGTGCAGCAGGTCGTGCGTCGGCTTGGCCGTCAGGCTGAGCACGCCGAACGGGATTTTGCCTTCGCCTTTGGTGTCATTTGGCGCCTGATAGACGTCGGCACCACTCACGCCGTTGGGAATCTCCAGAACCAGCCCGTCGGCGCAGGCCGTGCGGAAGTCCTTCTCGTTGAGCGTGAGTTTCTGGATCAACTTGGCCGGGTTGGCATTCTGGAAATCCTGGAAGGTCGCGTCGCCGGCCATGAGCAAAACTTGCGTCTTAAACTTGCTGCCGGCGGCACTGTCGGCGTTGGGATCCGGCGTCCTCCAGTCATTTGTGACCGGTGGCATATTGGTGGAGTTGTCCCGCAACCGGAGTTGGATTTTGAACCTGTCGCTGCCCAACAAGACGAGGAAATCCGAACCCGGCTCCCAGGAATGGCCGCTGCCCCCGTTCTTGAAGCGATTGATCTGGAAGCCACCGACGCGGCTGTTCCATCCGGGGGTAAACACCACGCCCTGTTGCGAATTGCTCACGAGGCCGCTCGCGCCCTGATAGGCGCTGGACACCCCGCGCTCAAGCAGGAATTGATCCTTGACCGAGGCCCATGTGGCATTGTTGGGAACATACGCGGTGAACACCTTCACTTCGCCGGGATCCAGCTTGATCGGTGTGTTCGAGTTCGGTGGCCCGCCAACGGTGCTGGTCCCCTGCAGACGCATGAAGAAGTTGCAGTTGATTAGGCTGCTGCCGCCGCTTCCCGTGTTCATGGCCGCAATCGGCTGCCAATAATTGATATCTCCGGGTTCGAGCATCCCCAGGATATCCCGCCAGCCCGCGCCAAAATCGGCCTTCGTGTGCACCCCGATCGGAAGGTAGTTGATGCCGAAAGACATCGTCGGAAACTGGATCGGCACGTTGTAGGGATTCCACAGGGTGATGATCGGCTCAAACACGAGCCACGCCATGTAGTGAGGGTGGCCCGGATCATTCTGCTGGATCTTCTGCGCGAGACCATAGTTCCAACTGCCGCTTTCTTTCGTGACTTCGTTGCTATCAGCCACATCGTGGGTGACCAGCGAGAACAGGATGTCCACCTTGGCGACCACAGGGCAGATGACCGGACGGTGGGGGGCGGTGTTGGACGCGCCAATCTCTGGGTACGGTGCCAGATCCTTGGAGTTAGTGAGCACCAGCGGAGTCGCGCCGCCGCCGCCCTGTCCTTTCACGCGCTCCGCCAGATTGTAGTAAGCGGCCAGGGCATCCCACCAGGGTTCTGCGTTCGTCTTGGCATTGTACAGCCGCTGGCCGCGCAAGAGGGAACTGTTGAAGTTTTCGAACACGCTCGTCAGATCCTGCCGCATGCCGCCCGCCGCGGCATCGCTGAGCACGCCCAGCGAATACGGACTGAGGTGATGGAACGCCTGCCGCGCCACCTTGGCGTCGCCGCCGGCCAGCGACAAGGTCGCGGTGCTGATGGCCCGTTGCCGCTTGGGCCGATCACGGCCGAGTTGTCCGGCAATGGCCAGCGGCGTCAGCCCGCTCTCATCCGGGGCAAACAGCGCCGCAAAGCGGGTTTCGGGGCTGGAGGGAAGCTCGCCCGCACCCGGCTGGACGTGCGCCTTGACGTCCTCCTGCAGTGCCACCCAGGCATAGCCCTGGTGGCCTCCTGAAGACTGTTGGATCGGGGTGACGCCGCCATGCACCTCATCCCCGACGTCCCCTCCGCCCAGCGCCGAACCGGCCCCCACCAACGGCACCGGCGTGCCGGGTCCTCGTAGCGGAAAACCCGCCTCCAGCCGCTGCCCCGGCTCCTGATTGTCGCTGGCCAACCACCCCCGAAACCGGGTGCTTTTTTCCTTCGCGTAATCCGGCGCGCTGCTGGTTTGCGTCGGATCCCAGGTCCATGAATCCCACACTCCGGCAACGTGAGGCTCGGCGGGCTTGTCCAGCATCATCGCGGCCGGTGCCGCCGCCCGCCGATCCGGTCCCAGTGACTTCTGCACCTCACCCAGCGCCAGCATCATCGCCAGCCGGGCATTGGCCCGGGCCTGCCCCATCATCTTGCCTTGCGACGACGCCCGCAAACTAATGACGCTCAGCGACAGCAAGCCAACAACGATGAGCGTGAGCAGCACCATCAGACTGAGCGTGATCACCAGCGCAAAGCCACCGTTTGCCGAGTATTCGCGTTGCGAGGCAGTCATCGGGTCAAAAAATAACAGTATCGCCAAACTGTGTCAACAATAAATTCAGTAAACTGCGCTATGATTGACGGTTGTCAGTTGGCGGCCGACCGTGAGAACCGGCTAACGAATCCGCCATATCTCTGTCTGGGCCAGCGCGGACGCCCGCCACAACAACCCTTCTATCACACATTCGGGTTGTTTCCCGGCGTTCATGAGAGCCCCCCGGGCCATGGCGTCGTCGGGTCGATCAAAGCCGCTCCCACTCCTCCCGCGTGACCCGAGCCTGCCGCAATAGCTGTGACAGAAGCCCGGGCCCGATGTCGCCGCCGTGTGGGTTCGGGATGGTTAGAGAGAGACCGTCCCGTTGCATGAACTCGTGCCTGCCGCCCGCATACGGTCCGGAGAAACCCATTCGGCGCAGGCATCCAATCAACTCACGTCGTTTGATGGGACCAAAGCGAGGCATCAGGCAGGGACTTTGACGTCTCTAACGGCGAGGTCCATGCCGTCAAGGATCGGGACGGGGAAGTTGCGCGAGATTCGGAACAGCAGCCAGTCTTCCAAGGTGCCGGCCAACTCCTCGCGACAAGCTTCAAGCGTGTCAGCATGCGCGAGCACGCCATCAAACCCGGGGATCTCGCCGTAAAACCCCTCACCACCACCCAACATCTCATAGTGGGCTTTGTTCATCGCGGATCTGAGGTAGTCGGTCAACATGCGCCGTGACCCTATCACCCGAATGCTGTTCTGCAAAGGAGATTTGTTCGGATTACGGCGAAAAGTTCCAGTGTAGGTGTGGAAGGCGTCATCGAGGTCTTTGCGCGTGCGCGGCGCTTCAGCGCTTCGACATCATGAACGTCTTCCTGCCTGCGTCCTTGATGTCAAAAGTCTTGGTGGCAAACCCGGTGTCCACTTCCAGCGTGAAGGGGGCGTTGGTGTCCACGTGGATCGTGACCGCATCATCGGCGGTGGTTCTGGCATCCGCGATGAGCTCGACTTGTTTGCTGTAGTGAGGCCCCCACTTCAGGTTGCGCACGCCGTGCTTTTCGGTTAGGCGAAGGGTCCATTTGATCTTGTTTTCCGGAGCGTGGGTTCTGATCCCGATGATGGTTTCCATCAGGGTCGCAATGGGTTGGACCCCACTCCAGCCGACAAAATCCGCCTTGCTGCTGCCGCCGGGATTCCCCGGCTTTTCCTGATCGTAGTTTTCATGGAGCGTGCCGGTCTTCTTCCATGTCTGCAACATGCCATCCAACCCGTTGATGGCAATCTCCCTGGCCTCGGCGAGGTAACCGTATTCCAACAACCCCTTGATCACCATCGTGTTGGTGGGAATCCATACGGCTCCCTTCCAGTAGCCACCGCCCTTGCCGTCATAGTCGGGGCTCTTCCTGCCCAGCGTCGGGACCATCATCGGGGTCTTGAAGTTGGCAGGGTCAAAGAGATGATCCCTCATCTGTTTGGCACGCTCGGCAGACGCCACTTTGGATATCAACGCCCAGTATGAGGCCACCGACCAGACATTGACAGGTTCTTTGTTGCCGTTGCAATCGACGTAGAATTTGTCACCCTGATGCCACATCTTGTCGTTGATCAGCTTTTTGAGGGCGAGGTGTTCTTCCCCGAACTTGGCCGCCCGTTCCTTGTCGCCCACGATCTCCGCCATCTCCTTCAAGTGCCCGGCCACCATCGCCTGCTCGCAGGTCGAATCGATGGAAATTCCCGGGCTCGGCCGGTTGTCCATCCCGTTGTTCCAGTCGAAGCTCCGATAGAGTCCCGACGGATCGCGGTACTTCCCCTTCAGATAAACAAAGAATCTATCAAGAATCGGCAGCGCCCGTGCCAGTCTGGCCTTGTCTCCCGTATGCCTATAGTAGTTGAGTTCCCCCAAGCTGAAGATCGGGTTGTGAACCCCCCAGTCATGGCTGCCGGTGGCGTCCCAGACATGGGGAATGCCACCGTCGGCACGCTGCACGCCGTAGAACAGATCGTGGCCGTGCATCGGATGGGTGATCCGCGGGTTGGCGTCCTGCACATACACACCGAAATGGGAAATCCAGACGGTATCCCACATCCAGATCCGGCCCTTGGTGAAGGCGGTGTCAAACATGTATTGATCCGCGTATTTGCTCATCTTCGCGTCCGCAATCCGCCACGTATCATAATACAGATCGACCCACCCCGGATGCGCCTCCACCAACGGTTCGGGCAGATTCTTGCGCCAATCGTCCGGCACCTCGCCAAATGATATCTGACAGCCGAGCTGTAGCAGCGGCAGCACGAACATCAAACTTGATTCTATATACATGTCTGTTAGTATGATTGATGATTCAATGCCGTCGCCGGACGGTCACGTGATGTCATGGTGCGTTCATTGGTTCCATCATTTGCCGCCTGTTTGATCCAGCACCTTGTTGAGTGTGGCACCACCATCCGGCGAGAAGTAAAGGCCGTCGGTTTGCACGAACCACCATTGGTCACCCTGGGTATGCTCCCCGCAAGCCGCAATGAGCCCGCCCTTGGGTGGCGTGCCTTTGAACGGCCGCCACGACCAATCCATCCCCCAGCCGCCCTGGCCAACCGTCAGGCGTCCCAAAACTTGCGGATCGAGAGCCTGGGTGAGAAACACGCCCATGCGCTGCTCGCCCACCCCGCTGGTGCCAAGGGCCGTGAACGGCCGCAACCATTCCATGCTCTTTTGCGGCGGGAAGAGCGACATGAATCCGCCGGAGTTTCCCTGATAGCCATGAGTGGTGGCATAACTGATTTCCCGCGTGGACTGAAGCGACTTGTCCCAAGCGACATTGTAAAATCCGGTGTCGTCGCGCTCGTCCAGCACTGACAAGGTTTGGACGTTGTCATTGGAGACATAGGCCCGCGACAGCTTCCCGGCCGTGGCGACGCCCGGATTCCCCCGGCCGAGATATGTCATCCATCGGTCCGCGCAGGTGGTGACGCAGAGTTGGGTCGTGCCCTGGGCCAGGGCGGGATAATACCGCTCCCACGGCCACAGTTGCACCGCCGTGATGCGCTCACCGGCCAGCCCTAACTGCTTCCAGGTCGCTCCGCCGTCGCTGCTCTTGAAGAAGCCTTTGGATTCACAACCGGCATAGACCGTTTGCGGAGTCCGCAGATCGAACGCGAGCACCTCGCCGCACAAGGCCGACGGGCCGGCACCATCGAAATCGCCGGCAAATGCAAGCTTGGTCCACGTCTTGCCGCCGTCGGTGGTTTTCCACAGGCCTCCGCCCGCGCCCCGGCCGCCAGCCCGCAGCATGGTTAAAGGATCTTCCGGGTGAATGGCCACACTGCGCACCGCCAGATCGTCGCCGGCGAGCTTGCCGTTGGCCGGCGACCACGTCTTGCCGCCATCGCTGGTCCGGAGCAGTCCCGCAGCGGACGACCTGACAACCACCACCTGCGCGTCGGAGCGGGCCATGACCACGCCGGTCAGGCGCGCGCCGTCGGTATGTTTTGCCGCGACCGGGAGCGGCGGGGTCGATTCCGGCAGCACGCCGGGTACGATTG